>Ga0209282_1001767_pt1 | contig 12109 bp, 1 predicted proteins | sample Mtrugardesep15_FD_187529 | JGI IMG/M metagenome (GOLD analysis project Ga0209282, IMG submission 187529) | Root nodule microbial communities of legume samples collected from California, USA - M. trunc garden sep15 (SPAdes) (version 2) | ecosystem: Host-associated > Plants > Roots > Nodule...
TACAACTAGCTAGCTGCTATATTAAACTCTTTTTTACGGAAAGAAAAAAGCAGTTAAGATTTTTACTTCTAGCTTTGATCAGTAACAACAAAATTAACACGTATCAATACCATACATCCCCGTAATATTATTTTTGTGCAATCAATAATTCTGGGTTCATCTTCCTGAACAAATTATATTCTCTTGCTAGTTCTGTATCCTTGATTACCATTAAGAAGAGTATGTTAAATCTTGGGGGATTAGCATATAATTACGCGGAAAATCTTTAAGGACAGTGCGATCAGCACATCTCAGACTTCCTCACTGCTTGTTCGTTCTACAGATTCTGATAGTTGATTCCGTAGCAGGTTTGATCTGGTGTTCAAAGATGTTGATAGAGTTGTGGTCGATGATCTAATTCGACAACAATACCAAAAAAAGATAAGTTTTCATTGAAATCTCTTTTATTTATATTTTATTGATTCTTTTATTCATATATTGATTATTATTTATAGATATATTATTATCCCTAATTTTACAACATGGAATATAAGCCAAAACATTGTTAAAACATAGAAATATATGTCACTATTTTTATTTTTTTTATAAGATATATGTTACTGTATGTTGAGTGAGAAAATTTTCTTCTACACGCATTGTGAAATTGTTGAAGGAGAAAATTCTATCATGTTATTGCAATTTGCAACAAGAAAATTCTAACAGTTTTTTCACAAGTTTTCACCACCTGTGATAACCTTAGTCTCTTAATCGTTCTCATGAACTCAACTCCTGATTTGGTAACAATTTTACTCTATGCGCACACACCAAAATGTTGAAGGAGAAAATTCAATCAGAGCATCTTTAATAATGAGTCTTTTATATTTAAGAAAGACCCCAACTTATTAAAGACTCTTATTGGAGAAAGAATAAATGGGTTTTTATTAGTTATTGATAACGATATAAGAATTTTCTCTCTCTTCAATAACTAACAAGTTACACGATTAAAATAGAAAACAAAATATATAAAATTTGGTCTCATCATCTCAAGTTCACGTGATTATTTCTTTTTTTCAATTTCTTTTTATTTATTTTCTAAATGCACATGTTAAAGTACATGTTAGTGGACATATGTACTTGAAGAATTTATTTTAGTTTAGTACCATTGTAGCCATCAAATCTTTAATAGATGCTTTTATTTAAATAGATGATCACTTTAGAACAGACGATCAGTAGCTTCATATATGCAGTCACATACAAATGAAACATTGTCTCTTCTTATCCTATTAAATGTGAGAGTATACGAGGTTATCTTCAATATCATTAGAACATATTTTTAGACTAATAAAATAATATTAAAAATGATAAACATATGTCACCTGTTAATATAAAAAAACACTGGTTGTTTTTTTATTCAATGGATAAATATTTTTTATTGATAAATATTTGTCATTGATAAATATATAAAAAAACGAGAATTTTTTTTTACCGAAACACGAGATAATAATTTATCATTGATAGATATAAAAATTATGATTAAGTGTATATTTTTTTAATACCTTTTTATTCTTTTTTAAATCATTTGCATTTTTTAACTCAAAATTGCATTTTCGCTTGTAGTCCACACACATGATGTAATTTAAATTTATGATTCATGTCATATAGTTAATATTGTTTGGATATGATTTTGATTCAAAAAGAATTTACGTGTTAAAATTATTAAAAATGTATGCTAAAATTTTATGTATGTTTTTTTTGACCATTTTTTTTTATGTATGTTAAGATATATTTGTTGTTACCCCTTAAAGAAAAACATATTTGTTGTTTGTTCCATAAAACAATCATACTTAGATTGAACAAACTATTTATATGAAACAAACAATGTAAGTGAATTTTTTTATGACGCGAAGCTGAGACATTAAAAGAATATAATTTTTAATGTTAAAAAAAATATTTGATGGTCACTATTATTTGATGACAGAATTTAAGCTTATACACACAAAAATTCATATAATTTTTTCGTAAACTATAAGTATCCACCACATGCAACTATAGAGATTAATCTCCTTAAAATAATTAAGAACATGCCATTTTCTTAAAATAAAAATACATACCATTTAATTATTCAAAAAAGACACATTATTTAACCAATAGTGTGCTCAAATGATGGTGATCACCCAAAATTTTCTCGACATATTAATTTTCTTTTAAAATGTTTTTTTTAACTAGAATTTTCTTTTAATAAGTTAACCATTAATTTTGTGTTGATTAACCAATTAACCAAGAAATTGTGCTTAAATAGATAATGAGTTCTTTCTCAAATGACGAATCTTTCGAAAAAACTTGAATTTAATTCATAATAACAATGACAGTAACAGAAAACTTTATTAAGTGCTTGTTTAGTTCAACTTCTTCTTAGTCTAGAAGCACTTCTACCGCCTTGAATTTGATGAAAAGTAATTTCTCACATGTTTGGTTCAACTTCACATAAGCAATTCTCTTCTCTTGAATCAATTCTAGTTGAAACTACAATTCCTAGCTTCTGAGTTAACTAGAATCAATTCTCTATTAAATTTTATATTTTAATCATTACAACCCATTATTTTCCTTTATTGTCCTTTATCAATTCCCATTCTTTTTGGTTTATCTTAATTTAATTCAACTATGTCCATTTATTTGTATTTAGTTATGTCCATTTTAATAATTATACATTCAAAAGCAATTTTAATCAAAACTATCCAAACAATATACAATCCGTTTAATCAATTCTACATTATTTTATCCAAACATAAATCAATTCTTTTAAAATCAATTTTGTCAGAATCAATTTTATCAGAATCAATTCTGTTAAAATCAATTTTATACAAAGCTAAACCAAACACACACTTAGTGCTAAAAGTCTAGTGGTGCCGCTACGATAAAAGTAGTTGCATGTAAACATCCGGCCATTTAATATTTAACTTTCCTTAAAAAAAAAACTTTATTTGAATGGATTGATCATCTATCAACCATTGAAAAAGTATCATTTACCTACCATTAACGACACCATTGTTTTTTTCTCTTTTTTTGAGGGAATTGTTTTTTTTTCTCTTGTTTGCCTACTTTTCTTTTTTCTCTTGTTGCTTTCCTTTTTACAATGGAGCATTTTGATGACCGAAGAGCACGATGTCATAAAATATATTATACTGCTCTTCAAATTCAATGCATCGCCATTTGATTCTCTTTTATATATTTTTATGATATGATTGCCCACTTACATTAATAATAATATAGAAATACTCCATTGGACTTAAGAGAAAATACATGTAGATCAGTCAAAAAATAAAAAAAATACATGTAGCTAGTCCAAATTTAGGCCATGTACATTTTCTATTTTTGTTTATATGTAAGCCTAGACGAGTAAATGAAAAGGACATGAATAACAAACCACTTCTTAGGTTTTCTAAGTGCAGCTTGTCCGTAAAATATCGCAAGAGCATTTGATATGTTGAAACATTGATTCAAGTAAAATATTTGGTTGGCCACAACCTCAAATAAAAGTTACAATCACACATACTTAAAATCACACATCGTTTAATCATTCTAGAAATATATATTAGTTAATTCTTTTCTCTTATTTCTTTTAAATTTTTTGAATATGTTTTTAAATATTGTGTCCAAATTTTATGACCACATAAAACTCCCTTTCCTATTCGAACAGCTGTTCTCCATTTCTATGCCCTTAGTGTGTGTCCTAGTTTAGCACCCAAGTTCTTCCCAAAAAGTTAACATCTTAAGAACTCTAAACCAGTGACCACTCCGTCAAAAACATTGCATAAAAAATACATTTGAAATGCTGAAAACAGAACATATTTTACATATTTCTAAAAAAATCCAACAACTTCAAGGAGTTCACATGTTACAACCAACTTAATAAAAGTCAATGGATTCGTAAAAGAGACAAATTTGTAGCATATAATATTGAACCACTCCATAACCATTGACTAAGGACATTTATGTCCATTAGGGGATGGTGCTGTCCTACAAATAGCATAATCAATCCCTTTGACCTGCACATTCACAGTTACAACAAACTCACAAATTCTTTTAATTTCTACGTTGAAATTTTTTTTCTTTAATTAGGATCATGGCAGAGAAGAGCAAAATCCTAGTCCTAGGAGGAACAGGTTACATAGGAAAATTCATAATTGAAGCAAGTGCAAAAGCAGGACACCCCACGTTTGCTTTGATTAGGGAGAGCACAGTTTCTCATCCTGAAAAATCAAAGCTTATTGAAAGCTTCAAGAGCTCTGGAGTTACTTTGCTTTATGTATGTATCTTTCAATCACTACTATTAATTTTTTTTTTTTCTTCATACATATTTACATAATTATTTCAATGTTTAAATAAATATTCTAATATCTATTTCATTTTGATTCTATAGGGTGATCTAGCTGATCATGAAAGTCTTGTTAAGGCAGTTAAGCAAGTTGATGTAGTTATTTCTACACTAGGTGGAGCACAAATACATGATCAAGTGAAGCTCATAGCAGCAATAAAGGAAGCAGGAAATATCAAGGTACAAATTGGTCTTATTTTTCACTGAATTAAAATAGCAATATACTTGAATTAGCTATATAAATTGGTATTATTTTGTTGCTATTAGAGGTTTCTCCCATCTGAATTCGGGATCGACGTTGACCGTAACCATGCCGTTGAGCCGGTAGCTAGCTTTTTTGGAGTAAAAGCAAAAATCAGAAGGACAATTGAAGCCGAAGGAATTCCTTACACTTATATTTCCTCTAACGCCTTTGCCGGATACTTCCTCCCTACATTAGGACAACAAAATGTCACATCTCCTCCCCGTGATAAAGTGGTCATTCTTGGAGATGGAAATGTCAAAGGTAACATCTTACAAAATCTTTTCAAACCATTTTTTTTCTACAAGTAGTAGGCATAATAGATTACATGTTAAAATTGTACATTTGAAATTCGTGTTTTAGGAGTATATGTCACGGAGGAAGACATTGGGACTTATACCATTAAAGCAGTGGACGATCCAAGAACCTTGAACAAAATTGTATACTTTAGGCCTCCCGCCAATGTTTTGTCTTTCAACGAGCTCGTCTCATTGTGGGAGAATAAAATTAAGAGCACTCTCGAGAAAATTTATGTTCCAGAGGATCAACTTCTTAAGAGCATTCAAGGTTAGTACAGACAATCTTTTTTCAATGAAAATATTTATGCTAACAATACCCTAAAATAACATGTTATACTTATGCTATATGAATGTTTTTCTTCTATGCAGAGTCTCCTTTCCCTGCAAACTTGATGTTGGCATTAGGTCACTCAATGTCAGTAAAAGGAGATTGTACAAATTTTGAGATTGAACCTTCTTTTGGTGTGGAAGCTTCTGAAATTTATCCTGAGGTGAAATACACTACGGTCGATAACTACTTGAATGCATTTGTTTGAAGCCAAAACAAACCTCTTCGCCTAAATAAAGCCAAAACAAGTGTAGTATTGGTCAAATTTTCATATGTTGTCTTTCTGTTAATCATTTGTGTTTGTTTTATCATCAAAAGAATCCTTCCACATTTTACTTTGTAATCATTGCTTTACCATGTACTGATTGAAAGTTCAGATAATGAACATCTATTATGATATGATTATCACTATGCTAATGCTTATAGGTACAACCATGCACATGCTACTCTTCCTGTTCATACTAGAATAGATTTTAAATTGGCTGAGAATTTTTAAAGTAGATTATGTCCTTGAACTTGGTTGAAGAGGTAATCAAAGGATTTTATTATAAACTAGGCGGAGTTGGACTTTAAACTTCAGGGGGAAATTTACAGGTGAGAATGTTGTTTAGAAGAAAATGTGCTAAATAAAACTCATACATCTAATTTCAGTCTGTAACGTAAGAAAAAAATCTCACATTTTAAGGAAATTAGTTAGCACTCTTCCCTCCATCTCGGAATAATTGTCGCATTATATCAATCACACATATTAAGAAGAAAAAGAAGAAAAAAAAATAAATGAAAGGAAGAGAATGATAATTTTACCGATGTGTATCTAATGGACATGGCCGTATTTGAGACAGGCCGAAGAGGGCGACCGTCCTAGGCCCAAAAAAATAAATACGAAATTTGGGTCCCAATTTTTTATTTTAGGGTTCTATTAGGCCTTGAAAAAAATTGCTTAGTTTTTTTGTATGAAATTTGATGTTTAGGGTTCTATTTCGCCCTAGGCCACCAAAATCTTAGAAACGACCCTAGTAATGGGTCTCATATCATTTGAAGGATTTAAAATAATCATAGATGCAAGTTATAGCATTTACTTAGCAAATAGATAGGTCACAAATATGTGTACATTTAGTGATCCTTGAGGAATGAGAGATGAAGAGAGAATTAAGTTTCATAGAGAATGTGATTTGATTACCCTCTTTATCGTCTAGGTTTTCAGTGTTATGATTTAATCGTCAAATGGGCAACGATTAAACAACTAAACAGGTGAGGCATGATGAAACAATTCTCAATTTTCAGAAAACATTATCATCTCCCATAGCGAGGGAGATATTGCTAGCATTTGACTCATAGCCTTTCCTGACATTCCTTCATCCGGACATTGATACCTTGGATGCCCAAGCTTTCATTATGCATAACCGAGCGATTAGGGGATAACTAGAATCGTTGTCTGAAATGCTATTTTGACTATATAATAAACATAGTCATACTCATAACTTTAAACATAAGCATAATCACCATAATCATAATAATAATCACAATCATATATCCAATATATCGTACTCTGATATAACTTATACTTTGACATACTTATCTGAGTATGTCTCAGATTCTTTTCCGATAACAACTAGCTTCGGCTAACTAAGTCGGAGTTCCATAACTAAAATTCCTCATTTCCAACAATTGGTAAAAAGCCCATGAAATATTGCTTCGTAGCTAATTCATTCTAAACATAACTTTCATGTTAACATGCGTATGCTATGTCAGTATTCATGTTGGAGGGTCCCTAAAAATTTTCCTTGGTTCCATAATTGAAAAAAAAATATAAGTTTTTCAAATACTAACTGAATAATTCTTGACTTAAAGTTTCATATCATTAACTATACATTTTACTATGCATTTGGACCACATTATCTCTTCGTTGTGGCGAACGGTAACTATATCATTTTGTTACTATGAGCCGTACCTCATAGGCTACATTATCTCTTCGTTGTAGCAAACGTTGTTTTTCTCAATTCATTACTATGAGTCGTATCTCATAGGCTACATTATCTCTTCGTTGTAGCAAACGGAGTTTTCGCATTTGTTACTATGAGCCATACCTCATAGGCCTAGCAAACGAAGTTTTCGCATTTGTTATTTATTTCATCTTCTTTTTTTTTTCTATGAGCATGTTACCCATTTCAATTTTTCTACTCATTTCCATTTTTCTACGAGTTTATATAATTCTCTGTGAGCATATTACTCAGGCTGCATTTCAAATTTTCTTTCAAATCATTTCTATAAGTATATATACATCAACTGCGTTGCTAATTCCCCTCCAACATTGATACTAACATCAACATACTTATTAATATAAAAGAGATTTCAGAATAAACAAGTAAGGGTGCCTAATCAAGAAAATAATCATTCTAACTATCTTATATTTATTCTACTTCAAATGTACCATTCATATGGCATAATAGACATGTTTGCACAAAAGGCAAGTAATCATAAAATGGTCTAATTATTCATGTTATCTTAATAATCTAGCATAATCATAACCGATCTCCAAAGGTGGGTTCTAAGCTAAAGGAACTCACCGTGAAACACTCTCGGAAACGGAAAAACACCTTATCCACAATTTGTAGCTTTTGCTATCTCCAAAACTCCATAACCACTTTTCCAAAATAGCTTATGTCTTGGCTTATAGGTCTTTCCTTTTCGAAACAACTCAACTCAGTTGTGACATACTGTTACTTCATCAACCAGCATACACGAAAATTTCCATTTCAGTCCCTGCACCAGAAGTTCACCGTTTAGCTATTTAAGCACTTCCAAAACAGCTTAATTACCATTTAAGCACCTTTACCTTTACTAAAACGGCTTATAATTTTTCCATTACTCATATACCAATTCAACATATCTCTCCTAAGCTGGTCACCACAAAATAATACCTGAAACAACTTAAATTCCAACTTAAGCTATTATCCAGACGGCTTAACTAGCAACTTATGACTTTTAACATATAATTTCGATCCAAACTTTTACACAACAGTTCCAACATGACTAATAAGCCCTATGAATCACTTATACAACAGCTTAAACACAGCTTTGTCATTTAAGGCATTTTTTCTCAAAACAGCTTAACTGACAACTTATGCCCTCTAAACGATTCAATTTCTGCTCAAATTTTCCAGAATCAAACCAAACATGTATACACATCTACTAACCCATTCAGCTCAGCAATTGTAACATGTTAATTCAAAAAAAAAAAATCAATTATGGAAACTTTTGGAACAACTTATGGCTTTTAGCTTCTAACTTTTCATTCCAAACAGAAACAACAACAACAAATGCTACTAACAGCCCTTACCTCAATCTTGACACTTCTTCTTGCTTCCAACTTTGAGTTTCTACTTCAAACTTGAATCTAGCATCCAATAATACCCTCATGAACTTCATTCCTTGAATTTCACATACCAACTTGCAAAAGAAACTTACCTCGTGATTCCCAAGGATGGAGAGTTGCTGCTATGGCTGATTAGAGGGAGATAAATTAATTCTTGAAGCTTGTTCCTTGATTGAATTTCTATAAGGAATCTATTGGAGCAATTCTCATGATAATTTGACGGTGAAAGAGTGAAAATTTGATGAGGTTAGGCTTAAGGAGGGAGAGGGCGAGAGAGAGGGAGAAGGGAAAATTTTCTGATTTTTGAGTGAGAGAAAGTGGTAGAAGTGTGTGGAAATTTCTTATGTTTTGTCTTATATACACCTTTTTACGCAAATGACCAATTTACCCCTTCTTGTACTATTCTAAAGCTTCATTAACCGTTTAACGTTGTAAAAGTTTTAAGCAAGATATTTCATTCCCTGTGATCCATTGGGATAATTTGATTCGGTCCAGAAAGTATTATGCGCAATTACCATTTTGCCCTTCCCTAAAAAACATCCAAAGATAAAATAATTGATACTGAATTTTTACATGCGGGGTATTACAAAACATATAGCAACCATATAGATAAAGCCACTAATAATTTATACCCCAACCATATAGATCGGACAATGTTGCAACCATACAGCATACTAAGAAATTTTATACCTCATCAAACTAAAGCTACTAATACCAATCATTGGAAAACACAAAAAATAAATAAAATAATGCAATAAGAACACAAGAATATAATGTGAAAATCTAAAGCAAAGAAAAATCATGACAGTTGGCTAACGACAACCAGAAAATAACACTATATATGAACATTGTTACAAGTTACAACACATAGACTATCCTCAACCACCCCACGACCGCAATAATCTCACACTCGCCAAAGAAAATATCTAACATATCCCTCATTACACTCTAAAAAAAGAGTATAAGAGAGAAAATATTCAGATATAAACTGAAAGTGTTTATGCCTAGGACATCTTATATTGAAGAACGCGTGCGCAGAGAGAGAATCTTATTCATTGTAAACCTAGTTCATTGTTTATAGTAATTAAATTTACAATATATTTTTTTAATTTCTTTTTGTAGAGAATTTTTGTAATTTTAATATATTTAAAGTCTATTGTAAAAACACTTCACACATTTAAAAATCAAAATTTCTGATCCGTCTAAAGTCATCATATTAAGGTACACAATTTTTTGATCTATTCATTATCATTTAGATATACTATAATTTGTATCAAGTATTGGCTACGGTGTTAAGTTCCAACATTGCAATCTTTCATTCCGTTTTCTTTTTAAGTGAGTATCAATTGCATCATCATGAAGCTCAAATAATCATTCTTGATCCCCCAAAAAAAAAATCATTCTTTTTACCATAGAGTTTTAGGACTGTTTAGGAACATGGCTCATAATGTCGTTTTTTTTAGAGATCATAATGTCATGCTTGATCACGTAAAATATTAAAAGAGAAAATATATGCTTGATTATCAACTTGATAAATGCCTAAAGTGAAGTCAAGATTTTTATCATAAAAAGAAAAGTTGAAGTCAAGACCATGTTTTACACTACCTACCCTCCCTAGCCGTGTCGGTCTTTTAAAAACACTTATTTACGTCATGGGTTTCTTTTTTTCTTTTCAAAAGACTTTTCTAGTTTCTTTGGTGTTTCATATAAATATAATAATGACTTTTTTCTTCTTGAAAACATAGTACGACTACGATTGATGCGACATTTTAACAATTTGAAATTAAGAATCTATATAAAATACAACATTTGTCCTATTTTCGAATATAACATTTCTATCGAAACGTATGAGATGTTGAATGGATACGTCAACTTGCCTTGCAGTTGTTTTTGTTTTTTTGGAACAGTGATATGTTAATTATATACAATTAATTTTTTTTTTTTAACCAAAAGAGCACTATAAATATTAAAATGAAGAAAGATTCCAAGTCAAAGACAAGGTGCATGTGCCAACGAAAATATCACAACAAAATCTAAAAATACATAAAAAACAGAGAATCTAAAAACAAAAACAAAAACTAATCAACGATAGAATAACCTAAACAAAAAAGCAGATTAGTCCACCATGCATGGATATCAATAGAGCATGAGTCTTGGTACAACTTTAACCACCGCCACGAATGAAACTTTACTTTGTCAAACCATTTGAGGGATAGAGGACTATTTGTTTTGTAAAGTTTGAAGGTTACGCTCTTTTTAAATGATCTAAATATTAGCTAGCAAAATCATTCAAAAAAACAAAAAAAAAAAACGTATGAGTATTGATGACATGCTATCATTATATGTTTTTTTAGCACTTTTAGGATGATTTAGTAGAATCTGTAGTGTTTTTAGTCAGACTGAAAGTGAAGAAAGCTAGAAATACAACGATTTTTGAATTTAAAACATCGTGTTATGAAAGGAGAAGTTGATATTGACTCAAAGTATTTTATCAATTTTTGTTTCTTTTGTTTTTGTTTTTCCTTTTCTGTTTTGTTTGTTTTGATTAGCCTTATAAAAAAAGAAATAAACTCAAATTAAATCTATATTATATAAATTTGAGGGTTTTCTTCAAGTCTATATATAGAAGTGTTTTTCTCATTCTATTCTTATGACATGTGGCACAATATGAAAATATTTTTCTCAACTGACATGTGGCACTCAAAAGCAAACCAAGCAATTTCATGTGTATGACAATTAATGAAACAAATGAATTAATGAAATGAATTAATTTTTATTTTTATTTTTATTTTCATATAATAATAATAATAATAATAATAATAATAATAATAATAATAATATGAGACAATATATTTGGTTAAAATCATGTCAAAGATATTTTATATAAAGTGCAATTAAAACAATTAAACACAATATGATTTGATTTTCTTAAAAATAGTAAAAAAAAGATAATAAACAAACGCTTGATAAGGAAAATTAAACAAACGGACAAAAAAAACAACTTATGTTTTTTGAAGGAAAAAAAAGTAACTTATATTGTTTCTCTTTTTGTGTACTTTAATAACACATCAAAAATGGACAAAAAAGAAAATTAGGTCAACTATAAATATGGTGATTTTACCAAACTACCATTTGAAAAATACTATAAATTAGATATATGAATTAGCAAATTTTTCACATCACAACTCCACCTTTTTTCTATTTGATTACTTATTTTCTATTGTTTGTTTTTCTTCTTATCTCTTTACAATCCAAATGAAATTGAAAATCGATTTCGTTTCTGATATATCCCCTTTGAAAGAAAATTAAAATATTGCGGTTCGAATTGTTCGGTTGTGGTTCTTATGAATATTAAGGTTGTTTAGCCCTATTTATTTTGTTAGATTTGTTTAAATTTTACTCATCAGAAATGGTTCTTATGAATATTAAGGTTGTTTAGCACTATTTATTTTGATAGATTTGTTTTAAAAAAATTTATATAGTAGATAGTTTGTTTGTTTTTTGTTCGTCT
>Ga0209282_1001770_pt1 | contig 12101 bp, 9 predicted proteins | sample Mtrugardesep15_FD_187529 | JGI IMG/M metagenome (GOLD analysis project Ga0209282, IMG submission 187529) | Root nodule microbial communities of legume samples collected from California, USA - M. trunc garden sep15 (SPAdes) (version 2) | ecosystem: Host-associated > Plants > Roots > Nodule...
TTTAATGTGGGAAAAAAAATGATGATTCTTAAGTATGGCTTCTGCAAGTGATTGTATTTTTATTTATTCTTCTTGAGTTAAAATCTGTGTGGTGATATGTTTGATAAATAACCTGTCAAACCAAATTTGAACACTGTTAAATGACTTATTGATTGGTTAAGTTTTGCATTGCCAAACTTATATATGTTGGATATTTTTTGAACAGCACAATTGGTCAAAGGCTAGAAAAAGAGATTAAGTGTAAGTACCTTGATGCTGATGATTTTCATTCTCAATCAAACAAAGGTGTGTGTACAATTGCATTCCACTAAATAAATTTTTCCTTGTCCTTTTCCATGGATTCTCGAAAGTTCGGATATCTCTGCATTGACGTAGTCTGTATATTGGTGACCTATGGATTCAGATTGGACAATTCACAAAATATGCAGATTTGATTTTCTTGAAAATCCAAAATACCAAACTTGAAATTTGGACCATCAAATTTGATCTAACGGTCACTAATGTGTCTTGACTACGTGAATTCATCACGTAATTCGACTATGTGAAAGTTGAAACCTTGGTTCTTAGTTCTGTGATGGTTAATTATATTTTTGTTTATTTCAACCTCATTTCTTTTAATACAACAGAAAAGATGAGGATGGGAATCCCACTTACAGATGAAGACAGGATGCCATGGCTTGAATCACTGAGAGATGCCATAAAAGAGTTCTTGATTAACAAAAAGGGTTTGGTTCTTGGTTGTTCTGCTTTGAAGAAACAATATAGAGAAATACTTAGATCAGGTGACCCTGAATATAAACCAGAGAGTTATGCAAGTGCTGTTAACTTCATTCTATTGGATGCTCCTGCTGAAGTGCTAATCGCTCGATTAAATAAGAGGGCTGCAGAAGGAAAACATTATATGCCTGCATCTCTTCTGCAATCTCAGTTAGATTTGCTTAACATTGATGAGTCTGAGGGAATACTTAGAGTTGATGCTATTTTAAGTCCTGAATCCATTGTTAACACCATTAAAGAAATGCACCTTTTTCAGGGCTGCTTTCAATCTTGATTATGTTGAACCTCGATAATGGTTATGCGTAATTTCAATCATGATAATTTTTCAAAGTTAGCATTGTAACTTTGTTTACAATTTTTAGTTTGTCTATCTTGATTGATGTTAAGAAGATACTACTACATACTTTCTACAAAAGTTAACAGTAATTTTCTGCAGAACATCTAGTTAATTTTTTAAACATGTTTAGCTAAACAAAGTCACCAACATCGTCACAGAAAAAATCGTATAAGAATTTAACTGAGAAAGTATTAACACTTTTGTCAAATCTGACATGAAGAATAAACCAAAACTAAACAATTAAATTTCGATTCATGTTCCTAGAGGTACATTAGTTGAGTTAGGCATTTCAAAGTGATTCCTCGGCAGGAACATTCCTCTTTTGGGGAAGGGAGGAGTGAAGAAAGTACTTTTCCTTTTTGTCATCCCAGCAAAGTCTTACTTTTTCTTTTGAAATCTTAGACAACGGTATTTTTCACCACTAACTGTAATTTCAAGAGCTCCATCTTGGTTATCTTGATTTGATGCAGTCCCCATTAAGACACTTTTCTCTTTCTCAAGATTATCTCTCTCCATCTTCAACCTTGCTTCTTGACGAACAATCTCTGCCTGCAAAATTGAAAAACAATGAGGACAAAGACAGTATTTTTCTTAAGATGCAATAATAATTGTACTTCACTAGTAATATAACACAAATCATTACATAATGTAAAAGAAGTGGTTCCCATTCACTAGTAATATAACACAATCATTACATAATGTAAAAGAAGTTGTTCCCCAGAACGTGTGAGAAGCTAATTACTAAGCAAAACATCGAAAGTACTATGAATTTATGCCTGCAAAATATAACTCCAATCTAAAGAGAAAAAACAATTCTGCTGACAGCTGCATCTGGTGGCATCTTATAAATTTAATGCACGAAAACAAACACCAACTGGAACAAAATCCCAAAGGCATATACGAAGGGTGAAGGAATTTCAAATTAAGATCTCATATGCAGGGCATAATTCAGATTCAAAGGCTGGCCATCTCACGATGTAACTTTTGCTTTCATTTTCTATAATTACTTGTTTATTCTGTTTCTTGCAATCACGAAGCAGCTGTTTCAGTTATACTCGTTATCTCTAACTTCAAATTTCAAAGGCATTTTGTTTATATCTAAATTTAATCCAACTATGTTGAGCCACCTATGATGTGCTTTATCATCATTTTGTTTATATCTAGATTTAATCCAACTATGTGGAGTACAAGACTACTTTTTTCTAGACTGTGATAGTTATATAATCATTTCTCCCTAAAATGCCTGGTGATCAAAAAAGTTAATTCCTTTCTCTTCAATTTCAGAAGCAGGTCATTGAAACTGCATCAATACCAAAATAAGCGGTACTGTTAACCTCATTAATCTGTTGGTCTTAAATATCTACCTAAAGAGAAATTCAGCATTGATCTAGTATACAATCATTTCTCAGTCAAGGAGGGCCAGCATGGTAAGATTCGAGATACTCACAAAGTAAATGGAAGCTCACAATTCAGAGATTAAAAATTGTGCAACATCTAGACTAAATATAGGCTATACATCACAATATCTGTGAAGCATAGATAGAGACTCGAACATGGACGCTGGTAATATCCAAATTATAGGACATCACACACACAAACAAGCATGCCAAAAATATGGACAACGGAAATGTTTAAAATTAGAATTTATATATTCGTCTCCATATCACAAGAACTTGAAGCATTATATTTCCCCTGTGATAATGATATTGCTAAAAAAATATTAACAGACGCCATTATAAAATTTGAACACTTTGTTTTTTACCAAAAAGATTTTAAAAATGACCGTTGAACTGTGTTTTACCTTCAATCCATTCATTTGCTACCAAACAGCTAAAAAGGAATCTGATCAATTTAAGACCTTTTACCCTCAAGTTTGATCAGCATCATAACAAAAAAAATGAAACTTCTGGTACCAGTCGTGTCACAGAAAAGTCTAACCAGAATGGAAGTGTTGGAGTCATGTCCTCAATGCGTTAAGAGGCAAAAAAGAAAAAGTTTTTTTTTTTTTTAGAAGGAAAAAAGAAGAAGTTACATTTAGAAACTGGAATGGAGTGTTTGACATGCGCTATATGAGTGTCGGTCAGTCAAACACACCTTCAACATGAAATATCAGTTACTGCTAATAGCACATCATAGGATTCTCATCAAAAGTCACATGAAATTGGCAATTGCCATATCGCTTTATCCTTTTACTGAACCATTTTAAAGTTATCCATAGATCAAAGGATGTCACAGGCTGATGACAAAAATTAAAGAGGAGATACGAAATACACTGTTACTCCCAAATATACTATGATACTATGACCCTATTAAGTCTTAGAAAATTGCACATTTACACTATAAAACATGACAAAGTAAACAGTAGTTCAAGAATCTACAGAGAAGTATCAAAAACAGAACACAGTGCCATTCCCATTTCTGTTATTTTTATGATTTCGGAACTGCCGACTGATTTTATTCACTATAGGAATGTAATCACTTGATTAGAGTTCTACATTTGAAAATAGGAAAACCAGTATAATTATCTGACCAATCACACACTATTATACTGTATTTTATTATAAACTTTAGTATTTTTAATTAATGATTACAAATTGTCCTATAACCTTGCAAAGGATAATTATATAAACAGGTACAAAGGATAATTTGAGTTTAACTTTTTCACATAGTCTGACATCGAAGATAAAATTATATGTGGAAATTTTGGGAACCAAAGAAATTGATTTGAAAAGAAAGAACAACTTCATTTAATGAATGAGAACTCTCCTCCAAGGGATTTTCCTTCTACGACAGAATTCTCTTGTCACAAACTCCCAAAATACAGAATATTCACCATCTTATCTGATTTATCCTATTTATACAAAACACTCTGGATGCGCGATGCCTGTCCCTACACCTAACAGGAAAACATCAATAGCAAAGCTAAGGGGCGTGAGTCCCTCAAATGGTAGAACTATGAACAGGCAACAATGCACTCCTCACCCCTGTTCTCCCCCCTCTCTTCCCATTGAGCCTGTCGGTTTCCTGTAGACTATGTTTGGATATCTAATTTGAGTGGGATAAAATGGAATGTCATATAACTGTCATTAGGTCGTTTAGATATTTTTATGATAGAAATAGAAGGGATAAAGAATTTGATTTTTGATAGAAATTGGTACCAAGCAGAATCTATTTGCACAATACAAATACTCTATTGATAGCAGTTTCTGGAAATAGTTAACAACCAGAAAATTGCAAGTACACACAATACAATACTTTATTCATCCTCACCCTCCAAATTGAAGGGGGGAAACAGGAGCTGTAAACACTATAAACAATGGAATCAAGTATCATTTCATTCCACTTCATCTCCATCCACCAATCCAGGCGTAGAACGGGGTTCACACTTTACCCCTGTTGTAGACTATCCCTTAAACTAACGAAAATGAGAGTCCAGTAGCTACTCAGTAGGAGTATAATATAAATGACAAACAATCAATTCAACTTCATCTATAATTAGCTATGGTAGAATCAGATATCATAGTTTCCATCTCAAATATATCAAAAAGGCAATCAATTCCACAACATTACCAACAATTCCTTTTTATTATGAAAACTACATGTAAATGACAGAAAACCATAATCAACACATGGAGGGCGTAGAAACAGTAATAGAACAAACTGTTGAAATATTCATCCAGCAGTGACAAATATGTGTTATTATACAAATAAAATCGGGACTTTTGCATTTCATTATTAGCTTCCTTTTCCCATCAATGTAGAAGAGAAGATATGAAGTGCACATTCATTTTTTTCAAAAGAAAAAGAAATTAAGAATTTGAATAAACCAAATGTGTACCTCACGACGGGAAAGATCGGCCTTCCAAGCAGCTTCACGCTCCGCAACCTCACGCTCACGTTCTTGGATGTAACTTTGCATCTCTCTGTCCTTCATGATCCTATCCTGAATATCAGCATCCAATGCTTCTTTCAACTCCTCAACGAATTTATCCACCACAGCCTTTATCCGCAGAGACATCTTCAGCTAAAATACCAACCTAACCACATCCAAAAGATTCCAATTATTCATATTCAGAAACATAATAACATTTCTTCCCATGGAATAATAATAATAATAATAATAATACCCAAACAAATTAATTTTAAGATTTCTCTCCTTGCCTTGTGAACCCAACAAGGAATTGATATTTCTCTTCCCCTTCCCTTCCTTCTCTTAGCCAAATAAAACATCTAAGTAAAATCCCATCCCTTCTTTGAACCAAACACTAACTAAAAGAAGGAATATTTATTTATATATAAAAATGAACTAGTGATTAGGCAATTTCATGAAAATTTACATTTGGTTCTCTTTCCCTTCAAAACCCTCTCTCCAAAAGAATTGCATTTCTCTTTTTAAACATTTTTGCATTTACTTATGCATTTAAATGAAAGCTCCCAACCTCCGACACGTCTGATCAAAGATGTGTTTGGTGTCCGACATGCTTAAATTCAATTAATTCACCTTTTCAAATTATCATTGGTGTCAGTCTCAATGACATGTCAGTGTCTTTGTTGGTGCTTTCAATTGAAAGCGTTTTTGGTGTCCGACACATGTCAGTGTCTAACAGTGACCACTTGCGATTTTCTTAAAGTTATTACTAGTGTCTAAGCAGTCGTGAAGTGCTTCATATTTCCCTAATGATAACACAATTTCGAATTACTAATATATAAACAAAAATAAATATGATTAACAAGCAAGAAACATACCCTTGTACTAAAACAAAATAATTTGCAACCTGAGAAGTTGAGTTGAGTTGAGTCCTAATTACGCTTCAAAAACCTATCATATCACTATGTGATTATTTGGTAATTTGAATTTGTAGTAACAAAAGAGAATTAACGTGAGAAGTTATACCTGACTGAATCAACGATATTTGTTTGTATTTTTGTGTGATGCTAATTGGTCATTGCTTGGGTTCCATTTTGTGTTAGAAAAATAACTGTTAAACTGAAAACATCACCAAAGCCACACGCAAACAAAAAGAGATGCGTGAACTCAAATGAACAAATGAATGAATTTCGTTCGTTCTCCAATTTCCAGTTTTTGTAAATTTAATTGCATAATAAACTATTTATTGGGCCCATATTATGTCCGGTTCTTTATGTCGGCCCATATGTTATTTTGGTTTTATTTATTTATTTATTTATTTTTGTTGAATAAAAGAGTGTATTTTAGTCTTCGCGATCTTAACTCATCACTTGATAGAGATATCACATGCATGAGTCGGAGTTTGAATTTCAAACCTCTCACTTGTTTATCTTAAAAGTAATTTCTAGTGATTAGTTAAGATACTTGACAAAAAAAAGAGTGATTATTAATTTGAATATCACACTTTATAAATAAATCTTACACTCTTCTATTATTGATCTTATTCGTCACGACTCTCCACTTTCGAAGCTTTTGCCTCTCCTCCAGAACGATGCTACTGGCATTTTTTATATGAGACATTAGTTCTTTATTTCTTTGCTTTTCCTTTTCTATTTCTTTTCTTTGCTTTTTAGGCTTTGTACCCAAAAAAAAAAAAATTCCTGCATAAGATGCTGGAGACAAAAGTGATTTCATTCAATGATATACTAAGTGTGTGTTTGGTTCGGCGGTGGTGAGCATTGATTTTGATAGAATTGAGTTTGAGAGAATTGATTTTGGTTAAAAGTGAGTTTGATATAAATTGATTTGTGTTTGGATACACTAATTTAAAAGTGATTCTTATGAGTTGATGATGTTTGGATGATTTAAATCAAAATTAATTTTGAATGTGTAATGACCAAATTATCCATTTAATTGTATTTCAAATTAAATATCTCATGTTAGATAATTATTTCAAATTATCATATTTTGATTTTTATTGCTTCATTAATCATTATTAACAACACTTATCTCTCGGTTCATCTTATATTATTTTCTTATTAATTAATTAATTGAAATCATTTTCAAAAAATCAAATTAAAATTCTCTAGAACTTCTCCTTTAATTAATAAATAACAAATATAGTGATGGTTATTTAAATTATTGAAGTCATTTATGAAGAAGACTCTAGGCTCTATTCTATCATTTTAGTGTCTCTGTAATACCACCCATTTTAATGTTAACGGTACCTGTTTCATGTTGTTGAGTTCCATGGATGGTATCATCCTTTCTTCCCTTATTCTGTTCTTGGGTTTCTAAATTTTCGATTTTTTCATTCATATTCTCCAGATCTGGAAAAAAAAATGGAGAAAGTGTTACATAGAATAAACATTGAAGCCTTAGGAAAAAAAAATGAAGTTTAAGTTGAAGCATGGGTAATTATGTAAAATATATTTCTTAACAAAAAACAAACTCCAGAATTGCTTTTAGTTGCTCCAGAAGCTACAATTTGTGGCTTCATGTGAACTCACGTTTTGGATGTAAAATTGCTTTTTGAGAATTGTTTTTGATTGTATCCAAACATCATTGAAAAAGGCTAACTGGCGTTTGAGAGCACAAACTCACGTTTGGAGGAGCACAAACGCTCAACCAAACAGACACTAAGTGTCATTAAGAGAGTTAAAAAAATAATGCAAGTAGTGGAGGCGGTCAACGGGACCAAATTTTATCATAATGAGTTGTTTAATAGACAGAATTATAAGGTTTGTTACTTAATTTTAAGTAACACTTTTTGTATTTTTTTTAATGTAATCATCTATGTTATAACTAGATAACATTTTTATCTTTTTTTCTCTATTTAATCTTGAATGAAATGCGATATATTTTTTTTGTTGTAAAGTAAAAATCAAGTATGATTGAATATATTTTATTACGAGTAAACAATTATTTTCGTTCTCAAACGTGTGAGACATTATTATAATAGTCTCTAAATTTAACAAAATTATAAACACAAGTTCATCTTTCATTAGTAATTTTATGAACTAAATCTAGACAAAAAAAAAATAATGAACTAAATTCATAAAAAAAAGTACTTTAGGTACTAAATTGACAACTCCATTGATCACTAAACATAAATATCTATTGTAATTTTGACTCTTATTTAAAAAATTTAGTGGTGTAGTTAATGTATCATGTATATGTGTACCTAAAATATGTTTAAAAAACATTTGCTTTTCTAATAAAGGATCCATAGTGATCTTTAGACTCGAACTCACAATTCATTTGAGTTTGTACCTCAAATACCATTTAATTGCTTTTTCCATATTTGAAGACAATTAGTGATTGGTAGGTGACATCTTTGTAAATATTTTTTTGAGCTTTGATCATAGTTACTAGACACTTGTGTTTATAACGAGACAAATAACCCAAGTTGGTCCATAAAATCTTTTGCATTGGAAATCACATTATCATCACTTCACTTTGAATGAATGCAGAAGCTGCACTCCCTCATTCGAAATTCACACATTATATTACCCTATCTCCAAGCAACCCATTGTTTAGCAATCAAATCAGGTTCCATATCAGACCTCTACACATCCAACAACCTCATTACAGCCTACTCAAAATGCACACAACTTCCCCTCGCTCACCAACTGTTCGACGAAATGCCTCAGCGAGACACCGTCTCATGGAATTCCGTCATTTCAGGTTATGTAAACACCGACAACTTGGATTCAACATGGCAACTCCTCAATGCCATGAGAGTCTCCGGACACACATTTGACAATCACACATTTGGAAGTACTCTCAAAGGTGTTGCTCGAGCTCAGAGACTTGAGCTCGGGCAACAACTACATTCGGTTATGATTAAGATGAGGTTAAATGAAAATGTGTTTTCAGGGAGTGCACTACTTGATATGTATGCCAAGTGTGGTAGAGTTGATGATGCGTTGGTTGTGTTTCGGTATATGCCGGAATGCAATTACGTGTCGTGGAACACGTTGATTGCTGGTTATTCGCGAGTTGGTGATCTTGATATGGCGTTTTGGTTGATGAGATGTCAGGAGTTGGAGGGTGTTGGGATTGACGATGGCACGGTTTCTCCGCTTTTGACATTGCTGGACGGTGTTGAGTTTTATAGTTTGGTAATGCAGTTGCATTGTAAAATTGTGAAACATGGACTGGAGGCTTTTAATATTGTCTGCAATGCCGTTATCACGGCGTACTCAGAGTGTTGTTCTCTACAAGATGCTGAGAGAGTGTTCGTTGGTGCTGTGACGTGTCGTGATCTGGTTACGTGGAATTCCATGCTTGCGGCTTACTTGCTTCACAAGAAAGAAAATTTTGCGTTTGATGTTTTCATTGAGATGCAGAGTTTTGGGTTTGAGCCTGATGATTATAGTTATACTGGGGTTATAAGTGGTTGTTCTATAAAAGAGCATAAAAGCCGTGGAGAATCTTTACATGGATTGGTGATAAAAAGAGGGGTTGAGGTTTCTGTGCCTGTTTCTAATGCTTTGATTGCCATGTATCTTGGATTTGATAATAGGTGCATGGAAGATGCATTGAGAATCTTCTTTTCCATGGATGTTAAAGATTGTTGTACTTGGAACTCAGTTTTGGCAGGGTACGTGCAGGTTGGCAGGAGTGAGGATGCCTTGAGGTTGTTTGTGCAGGTGAGATCTCTTTTTGTAGAAATTGATGACTATACCTTTTCAGCTGTCATCAGATGTTGTTCAGATTTAGCAACGCTACAGCTAGGTCAACAAGTTCATGTTTTGTCACTTAAGGTAGGCTTTGATACCAATAAATATGTTGGGAGTTCGTTGATCTTCATGTATTCTAAATGTGGTGTGATAGAAGATGCTAAGAAATCTTTTGAAGCAACTTCCAATGACAATGCAATTATTTGGAACTCAATCATTTTTGGGTATGCCCAACACGGACAAGGAAACATTGCACTCAAACTCTTTTACTTAATGAGAGAGAAAAAGGTGAAACCTGATCATATAACCTTTGTCGCAGTCCTCACTGCTTGTAGTCATAATGGGCTTGTAGAAGAAGGCCGCAAAATTATGCAGTCTATGGAGTCTGATTTTGGTATTCCGCTACGAATGGAGCACTATGCTTGTGCAGTTGATCTCTATGGCCGGGCTGGGTATCTAGAAGAGGGAAAAGCTTTGGTTGAAACAATGCCTTTTGAACCAGATGCAATGGTGTTGAGCACTTTATTAGGTGCCTGTAGAAGTTGTGGTAATATTGAATTAGCTAGTCATGTGGCTAAAATGTTGCTAGTGTTGGAGCCTGAGGATCATAGTACTTATGTTCTACTTTCTGACCTGTATGGGCGTTTGAAGATGTGGGATGAAAAGGCTAGTGTCACTAGGCTGATGCGAGAAAGGGGCGTTAAAAAGGTTCCTGGTTGGAGTTGGATAGAAGTTAAAAATAAAGTGCATGCGTTCAATGCTGAAGATCACTCTCACCCTCGGAGCAAGGAGATATATGAACTGCTACTACAATTAAAGGAGGGGAATATGTTGTTTGATAATTTTGTCGGTCAAACTTCACTACTGCAATGTTTGGATTTTCTAGATGGTTATGATTATCAAAATTTCTTATGATTAAAGTGTATTGTTTGTTGGGTTTGCTTGGAAGATTTCGAGGATGGTGCACACCGTGGTTTTAGAATGTGGTCAAAGCAATAGTTTTTGCGCGTCTTCTCTAAAGAAAAAATTACTCTTGTTCTAAAGTTTGTTCTTTCAACTGCATACTGATTTCTTTGTGATGACCATACACGATTGAGGAAGTTTTGCCAGCAGGTCCAAAATGAGGTATGTCATGATGTTTATAATCTCCTTTGAAATGGTGTGAAGTAATAAATGTGTAGTATCACTAAACTAGAGTAATAATTTCCAATTAGAAAGAAACCATTCCTAAATGCTTTTGTTCATATCCTCTAAGGTTACTTTTGTTTGAGATAAAATTCCAGTCAATGCGAAAATAAACACAATTCTTTTGCTGAGATTTTCATGCAAGCAAAATATGCATAGAACATGAATATTGAAATTGACATTTAGATGGAGTATTAGATAACATAGATATTAGAAAACTGAAATGAACGAATAAAATTAAAATAGATATTATTAAAAAAAAATCAAATGCATATAAAGCAAAGTAGAATAGAAAAAAGAAGATATACGGGCATGTCAGTATTCGTCCTTCCGCTAAAGGAAATACTTGGAAAGATACAATGAATTAAGAATAAAATAAACACTTAGAAAGATCCAATGACTCAAATATGTAAATTTTGAATATTCACGATTCCTTATCGATTAAGTTTTGAAATATGTCGCATTTAAAGAGTTAAAATTTCAAAACATACCAAAAGTGAAAAAAGTAAAATATGATTAAAAAATTGCTGCGTTGACTAATATAAATTTTATAATTTTAATAGTTATACTTGATATAAATTAGATTTATTCATTTTTTTTTGTTTATTTGTTTGTTGATAAAACCCTTTGTAGTTTGTATGGCATTCACCTACAACAACAAGAGTAATCTCATCTAATCACCATTGAGGAGTAAGAGAAATCTATGGCTTCTTCAGACGATAAGGTTAGTAATCATATAACTGATGATGTTGCTTTCATCATTCTGTCCAAACTTTCTCTAAAGGCTCTTAAGCGATTTACCTGTGTACGCAAATCATGGGTTCATTTGATTGAAGACCCTAATTTCATCTGTATGTTCTGTGATAGAAATTTGGCAAGTGCACTAAATACTATCGAAGTAGTAAAAATATCGTTCCTATGAAGATTGTTTTTAATCGCAATAAGTTAATTTTGTTACGCAATAGGATGTATAAAAGTTATGTTTGTTTTGTCACTAGGCAGAAGATTTGGTTTGTTAAGAAAATATGGAGAGAGATGAGATTAGATCGCCGAATCCTCTATGTTTCCCCTAATTGGTTACTGTACTCTACTCCTATTAATGATTTTCTAGCCCCACGATAGTTAACAAAATAGCCCTAATCAATCCCTTGAGTTAGGACCCTCCTCTTAAACTACAGCCCCTAATTCCTTAGGTGGTCTAATAATTCTT
>Ga0209282_1001771_pt1 | contig 12101 bp, 10 predicted proteins | sample Mtrugardesep15_FD_187529 | JGI IMG/M metagenome (GOLD analysis project Ga0209282, IMG submission 187529) | Root nodule microbial communities of legume samples collected from California, USA - M. trunc garden sep15 (SPAdes) (version 2) | ecosystem: Host-associated > Plants > Roots > Nodule...
AACATGAATTCCATTGTCGTCCAGCGGTTAGGATATCTGGCTTTCACCCAGGAGACCCGGGTTCGATTCCCGGCAATGGAATCTTTTTTTTTTTATATATTTTGCTGGCTAATTCCATTTAACTTGGATTTATTTTAAAATTTAACATTCCGAATTCTCTAGAAATATATAATAAAATTTCTGAAAATTATACTGATTTAATTAAAGGTTTAAATATGACTTTAATTCATACAATTATACGTTTTCTTGTTTGTTTTATAGTCTTGGTAAATTTTTGGATACTTGCATATTAAAAAAATTGTTATTGTAAGTCTCTAGCGTTATAAGTGGCCCAATAAATTGATGTCATGGGCAAAAAGCGAACAATCTTTAAATTTCCAAAATCTTGGATTAAAATCGGTGCGTTAACCGTATGTTGAGCCCGATCGGCAGTTTCAACCTTCTCATTCCATGGCAGCCGGCAGATGAGACAAGACTTTTTTATTTTAAATGGCAACCTTTAGTACAAATCCTGTATCCCTTTCCACAGGGGCGGAGCCACCCCTTAGCTAGCATGGGCTAGTGCCTAGGCTCAGCTCCAACTTTCCTTGTAGCAAGCCCAGCCATTACTAGAATTTTTAGTTTTTCCTGTGGATTTACCTGCGGATTTTTGGGCAAATTCCGCAGGAAACACATTTCCTGCAGATTTTGCCATGGATTTAAGATTTTAGGATCCGCAGGAAATGTGAAATTATTCGCAGGAAGGAAGTAACGTTTTGCGATAATTTTTTTGCCCAGACTCTATAAAATTCCTGGCTCCGCCACTGCCTTTCCCTATGCTCTACATCATCATATCATCACATTTCTCTGATCCTCTTCCACTGCTACAGTTTGCTTGAACATGGAGATTTTGATCAGATACAAATTCCTTTACACATGACATAATTTATATGCAGTCTTGAGTGACATAATATAATCCATTAGCTTGGTAACTCCAAATGCACTTGTCTTGTTGCGAATTAGAGACACTTGGAGTATTAAGAATTGCTGTTGGTATGAATAATAATGTGACTTGCTAGAAAGCTCATACAAATGTGGTTGCATGGCTGTTGATGTTGTTAGTCAGTTGTACTTGTCATGTCTGAATTACCATAATGTTAGTTTACTTGTTGATTTTAATTTTAATGGATTTCAAATACAGGTGTATAAGATCATAAGTAAAACTGAATGTTTTGAGATTAGCAATTTATGGCTTGCTTTGTGTTATGCACAAGTATATCTAAATTTATGAAATGGTAATTATATTCGGTACATTAATCTTTGCAATTTATTTCAAATCATTATTTATATTTGAATAGAATGTAAGTGGTCAACAAACTACACCGCTAGACCTTTTTGAATAGTAAAATCAATTCTCGTAAACACAACATTTAGTAGATCAGTCTATAATCACGTATGAAAAGTTTTAATTCCACGTCAATGTTAAATTTTACCCATTAAAAAGCATCATTTTCATTGTACACGAGAATGAAAAGTCTCAAGTAGCATCCCAGTAAGAGTAGGAATGTTATATATTGCACTTCAAACTATGGTCATAAACGGTATGTTACATAATTGGCATACATCTTGCTTGGCATTTCCGGTATACTTCATAAATATTTGTTGACTTCTGATAAAGTGAAAATTCTTTAAAAACCAAACAAAAACACATAATAACATTTTTAAGATGGCATTTTAATACTCCAAATCCAGTCATTGTTACACAATCTGCAACGAATACAACAATATGTAGAAAATTTAGAAAGGAAAAAAATAACAAAGATATTTTCTTTACTTAAATGAAAATGACAAATAGGTGACCATTTTGTCAAACCCCATATTTTTTTCCATGGTGGCAGAGATTCTCAAACCCCATATATTCTTCATTTTCCATCTTCTCAACCATGTTCCCTATTCCCACCCCACCTGTGATAGCCAAAAATGAGACATTGTTAGTAAGAATAATATTCCAAAAAACAATTACCCTTGGTTAAAATTTGGAGAAATTTCATAATTTTCTATCATAAATGAGTGGATAAATGTAAAAACAAACATGAAAAAAATTAAGTACGGTTAAAATAATAGAGTACCTAAACTGATTGCGCTCACAAAAATGGTGAAAGCTAATATGAAGACGATGATAGATGCTCTACCAAAGATAGCAATTATCTTTCTCACCACATGTTGCCCGGTTAATGCGGCTATGGTTGCAACCAATACTAAGTATGAAGCTGCATCAGAACATAAATCACTTCACTTCAAACACAATTATAATAAAATCAATTTTACAAAACCATGTTTGTCTAATATCATCATATATATCTACATTCACTTATATATTGCTTCTTACCATAGGGTACTGGGAAGCGATCTAGATGATAATATTGTACCACTGACATGGAGGAAGAGAAAACCATAGCAAAAGTTGATGTAGCACTAGCTACCTGCCACATTGAAAAATATTCATCAAAGTTGTATCTTAAAAAAAGAAAAACTTGAAAGGGAGAAATAATTAACTAAAATGACACCGATAATTATTTTACAACTGTTCTAAAGAAATTTAAAATATGTCTCTTGAGATTATAAAGTCAGACTCTTACCACTAAACCGACACTTCATTAACATATTCGATTGAGTTATATATTCATGTATAAACTAATAAAGATTAGTAAATGAGAAAGAATAAATGAGTTTGTACCTGAGGAGGAATTCCCAATTCCAAAAACAATGGTCCCAAAATGAAGCCACCTCCAAGACCAAGCAAACCACTAACCATACCAGCTATTATTCCACAGAAGCAGTAAAGACAGATCTTATGAAATTTCCAAGTGATTTCCTTTCCCCTTGATGCAATTACTCTAGTTCCTTTGCATAAGCATATGGCTTCAAAAAGTGTAACAGAAATTGCAATAGGCACCTTAAATTGATAAATAGCACACCAAATTTCAGTTAGACCTTGCAGAGAAATAGTATTATGTCAGCTCCAATCAAGATATGTATTTTACTTCAAAAACCATAGTTTTTTTAAGGATTAATTCATATACATTGTAACCGTAAATATTTTTTACATTGTCAATCAATCATAATTATCGTATTATTAAAAGGGTCATACTAAATGGTGCCCCGAGGCACTGGTTAAGGATATCAAAAAATGAAGTTATAAATTAAAAATGACACTTTTTTGACTTTTAATGAATTTATTACACAATTTTCAATACAATAACTACTATATACATTCCTTTTTTATATAACTTCATTTTTTAGTATTCTTAACCGATGTCCCGAGACACCGGTTAACATTTCCCTTATTAAAATTAACTTTAATCATAACTACTTCTAAAATCAGGTATGATTAATTGTGATTTGTTGACGGTGTAAAGTTTTTTATATAAGTTGTATCAAAATTAAACATTTTTTTAATACAAATGTTGCTACGTAGGATAAACCTTTATGTGTACTTATCACAATTTTTGGTCTTTTAATAGGTTTGTTAACTTTACCAATCTATGAAGTCATACAACTAGACTTCAAAGCAATATATATATATATATATATATATATATATATAGAATATTCACCTGCAAGGAATTAAGAAGCCAATACTCTATGGAACAAGTTTTGCTGTATGTCTGCATTGAAATACATAGAAAGTGCATATTCAGTTAAAAACACACAAGATGATTGTTTATAACTAATGAATCAGAGAAAAAACCAAATATTAACTACCTTAAGAATTTGGACAATGAGAAAAGCCACCCAAACATACATAAGAACTGATAACTCCTTCCAGTGAATGTTGTCAAGTAAAGGGACCTGCACACAAGAATTTAACATATTGTATAAATCTAAGTAAAACCTCAATGAACTCTCTTTTTTTTGAAACAACAACTTTTATTAAACAACCAGATCCCTGTTCAAGACGAACAGAGACCGGTGAAACTGAGACTATAAAGAATAATTTGGAAAACCTTTGAAAATAATTACCTCTTCATCTTGTAGATCAGCTGGTAGTGACGTGTATTCTTCATCAGAAGCATCTGAATTTAGGGGCAATATCAAATTTTGATAAGCATATGCAATATCAAATAGTCATCTACATATAATAACTGAAAGTTTGTAGGCACTTACCACCAGGAGTAGAACCTGATTCCAACATTTGGGCTGCTTCCTGAAAGTTCAGAAGCATAGTACTCTTACTATAAAGTAGAAGGCAATAGAGACTCAACTCAAAAAAATATATAATGTTTACCTTTTTCATAATTGTTTCCTTTTTCCATGTATCTATACCTTTGACTAAAGCTTTAGTGGATGTACCTATCACCATGTGTTGAATCAACTGGATATTAGTCCTTGAAAAAAAATTATTTGGATTACATGCAGTTAGCAATCTCACGCATTTACGCAATTAGCATATAGGTGGTCGTTGGACCGACATCAAACTATCTAGATTTAATGTATATTTTAATTTTTTTTAATATCTAAAATACTGAACTTGATATCTAGATCGTCTGATCTCAATTCAACAGTCACTGATGTGCTGACTGTGTGAATGCGTTGAATTGCTCAGGCAATCTGAACTAAAAAAAAAAAATACAATAACTATATAATGCAATATTTTGGGTGCAAAAAGACAGTTTACTTTTCAAGATAAAGGAAAACATCATGCCAAGATATATATGAATCTATTTGAAAACTATTTGCTTCCTTCCAAAAAAACACAAACACAAGAGCACTTTCCCAAGAACAATTATGCTAAACAGATAATGATTATTACCAATGAATAGAATGATAAGCAAAATGGTAACCATCCAATCAGCAAACATGACATTAAATGCAACACCAATGCTAATTCCTAGCATTAGCATAGGCTGGAAGAGCAAAGCAAGATCATAATCTATAAGTGGCATGTCTAGTGTTGGGTGTCTAAGCCTCAGATTGTAATACACAGTTGACCCAGCTGCTCCTGTAATCATACCTGCAATAACAATGATAGCAGCCAAAGTATTGAAAAGAGCTTGTGAAAATGAATGAATGGATAGAATGTAGAAATATACTAACACTTAGAGAGGGCCGTAGAAGACTTCGGATCAAAACCGATGATCAAAGTAAGCATAGGGATAAAAATTCCTCCACCTCCTACCCCTCCTACACTTCCCAATGCTGCTCCAAAAAATCCAACAATAGAACCTACGATAATTCTCCAACCAAACTTCATTTCCTGCTCAACAAAACCATTACAATGGATGCCAATATTATAAAAGACGTACAAAGCCAAAAACATAACATAAGTATATCAAAATGTTTGTTTGATAATAAAAACTTACAGGCCAAACACGTTCATAGGAAGATTTTCCATTATACCAGAAGAAACTTCTTTTTTTCATAACAAAATTTTCTGGTTTTTCGTCTTCCAAAACTCTTTCGGCAAAACTAACATGATAGATCATAATAAGACTCCACGAGACTAGCCATATAATTGTTGATGCTTCTCTTGATATTGCCTTCTTTTTAACTTCTAAAGCCATGTATGAACGGTTTGAAGCAATATTTAGCTAGGAAACTAGTAAAGATGTTTCTTGTTTATTTGTTTTGATTTTGGAACTCTAATTTTTCAAAATGCTGGTTATTCTTGGAATATATTTGAGGGAGGAAAGACGCATTTTATATATTTATATAGTAAAGACACATTTTCTCTATTTCTCATTCCTATTTCTCAACCCAAGTTTCATTATAATATCGATTTCAAAAGATTCTTTTCGAGGTATTTACTGGTAGTGTATTATTGCATGTGTACTTGTAAACCATTAGCAACATTTGGTTTGACATTTTGCAAATGAAGATGTTTCCTTTTATTTAAATGACTTAATTATAGTTTTAACCCTCTAACTTTTACAAAGTTGCAATTTTGGCCCCTAAGAAAAAAAAACTACAAGACGGCCCCCTAAGTTTTGCATCTGTAGTAGTTTTGGCCCCCCAAGACCAAAAAAAAATAACATGTGGCACCTCACTTAGGGTGCTACGTCAGCGTAGACCGAGTCAAAATCGGCATTAGGGGCCAAAATTGCCACAAATGCAAAACTTAGGGGGCCGTTTTGTAGTTTTTTTCTTAGGGAGCCAAAATCGCAACTTTGTGAAAGTTAGGGGATTAAAACTGCAATTAAACCAATTTAAATATATATGGCTAATGGATAAAGTGCTACAAGTATTTTTCGTAGATGTTAATAATTTTGATTCAATTGAAGGCTCCAGAACTTTGACCCTGGACTGTAGTGTCCAGTTGCTTTAAGGTAAATAACAGGTAAAATTATGTTTGTGATCATTTTGGATTGGTTTTTAATTTTTCATTTTCTCGAATCATTCTTTTATGTTTCATTTTGTTTGCATTGTTAACTTTTTTAACAACTTTTGATAGAAAAAAAAAACATTTGTGACATCTTAGTATTGAGAAAATTATATAAACTTTTAAGATTTATCCTCTTTCTTTCTTCTCCCTTCTTTATAATTTAAGGGTTAATAGTGTTTTACCTTCTGGAATATAGGTTATTTCTGGTTTTCACCTCTGTAAAAAAAAAAATTGAATTTCATCCTTGTAATTTGAAGATTTTTTGGTTTTAGACCTTCATGAAAAATTTTACCCCCTGAAATTTGAGAAAATTTAGGTTTACCATCTTGTAATTTGAGAAAATTACGATTTATCCCCTTGTTAATTTGAACAAATTTAGGTTTACCCTCTGCCATATCTTCGATTTTGTACAGTCAAAATTCATGAAGGTCTAAAACCAAAAATCTTCAAATTACAAAGACGAAATCCAAAAAAAAAAATTACAGGGGGTAAAATCGGAAATGAGCTATATTACAAGGGGGTAAAACACTATTAACCCTAAATTTAAATTCCTAAATTCAAAATCTTTTAAAGAGTATTTTTTTTTCCAGAGATAACATCATTCAAAAGAAATGGTTTAAATTTACGAATCCAAAACAGTGAGTCATTCATCAATAGTGCGAGACGTGATGAATGAACGTCTAAATGTTGCTCATCTTTAGTTGTGGAAAAAAAAAATTGACATAAAAGATGACAATGCATGAGAGTAACTTAAAGACTAATAATGCAAACAAAATGTAACATAAATTATCAATTTGAAAGGCAAAAAAGAATTTGAAGGATCAATCCAAAAAATGTTAAACTTAAAAGACTCCTGATCTAATTTTGCCCGAATAGTGATGAACATTTTTGCTTTCCAATTTTATTTTTAGATGTAATTGGTAGCACCGTTTTAAACATACAATTCTGATTTGGATCCGTAGTATTCCGCAATGCAATTTCTGCTATGATGCAACTTTATTCTGTTTGTTCCTAAGATATATATCATCCGAAATATTTACCTAGTGAGACTGTCCATATAAATTAAATTGATTTTTTTCACATTTATTAAATTAACCACTTCAGTTTTTTTTAATAAATATCATTTTAGTTCTTAGAATATTGTCAAAAATATTTTTAAATTTCCACTACATAACAATTAAACTATTTTTATTTCCTTTATATTACTATGCTTATTTATATTAAGTGCATGTTTTCTCTTAATTTCATAAAAAAAAAAATAATAATAATAATAATAATTGCATGTTTGGTTTTACAATAGATTTGACGAAGTTTTAAAGTGTAGTTTTTACAAAATCACAATAGTTTTTACTGTAATTTTGTCAAACTTACCGCAAATTCAAATATCATTGGATTACATTGTTCACAATAGAGAGAGTATAGAATAGAATGTTAACAGAGTGAGAAAATGGCAAACAAGCACAACACTATCACTCAGCGATGAATTATCAGGATGAGATAAACCACCAAACAAAAAGGACAAATTATAACAGCCTAATACATCTAACAAGCCTGAGTTCTTTCTAGGAAACTTCATGTGAGAAACATTTGGAAGCACTTAAACACCAAGCTTCATGTTCTAGCTTTCTTTCGAAGATATAACCGTACATACGTCCTTGCTAATCCAATACCACATCGAAACTTCACGGTAATTTCATCTGTTTGCATTTTCTCATGCCATTTAATCACTCACTCGCATTAACACTAACAAAACAAAAATAGGATTTTAGTACCACATTACCACCCCTCTCTCTGTCGCTCAGTGGAAGCTGCAATGTAAGAGAACATAGGCATAGTTAATGTAACTAGAGTCAATATAAGCATTGAAACTCTAAAATCATTGACTTGTTAGTTTGGGTTACCAGGATACATGCAAGCAAATCTGTCAAAACACAACCGGAAATCGCTTGCGATTCCTCCATTAAATAATAGTAGAATGATGCCAACACTTTAATATACTCCTCTCAACACCTTCCTTTTTTTGAAAAACCTACTAAAGTTATAAAATCTACGTAATTTAATGAAATACTTGAGTTTCAACCTGAAAAATGTGCTGTTATCATTTCTCCAAAAGAATACAGCACGACAGAAATAGTGACATAACTGAAGTCATGTTTTCTTTTTTACAATAAAGTAAAAGTCATTGAAAAAGCATCATTCCACAGGTAAACTAAACGTTCCGCTTATTTTGGTGGATAATAGTTTTAAAAGCCAAGTGTTTTTTACAAGCTTTTAAACTTTAACATACAGCACAATGGCACATGTCATACTTTCAGCAAACCATATATTCATATTAAAACTCTTGTTTTACAAAATGTTTGAAAAAGGCATTATGCTCGGCAAGAACAGCACTACTACCTAACTCAAAACAAATGTAAATAGAAATGGAAAGGCAAAAAAAGGCACTCAGTCGAAGGAATGACCATTGCGAAAAAACTTGAAAACTTAAACTTTTTCTGTCAATCACTTTCCAGTTTAAGAATAAAAATTATGACGACAGACCATTACTCAACATCTAATAAAGGGTCTAGTAATCTAACTTCTTAATATAACAATACTTAACAAACTCATGTAGCTCCAAGCACATAAATAAACCAAAGATAAAGTAAAAATCCAGACAATAATTCCCACAAAATCTGAAGAAAAAAAGAAAATTGTTTCTTAAAATGTCTTCAAGAAAAGCACAAACGACATTAGCAGTCCACGACCATACTGAGAAACTGAGATCACCAAAGCTGCAGTAGTAAACTTTCAACATCAAACATGAAAAACCGCAAGTACATATGGATAGCTGAGCAATAAGTTCTTTTGGTGTGCTTTTGATCGCTCCATGCCTGAATCCATTAATAGCTACCAAGAACCAATTAATAGCTACCAAGAACCAATCTAGATAATATAAGCCAGAATGACAGAGAATTAAGAATAAGCAAATAGAGTACAAAAGTGAACACCATGTATCTTACCAGAGAAATTAAGAAAAGTATTGGGCTCAAGTTCCTAGTAATCATATTCTCGAGAATGGGACCTCTCTGAGCGATGATAATCATGGTCCTTATCACGGTTTCTGTCCCTATCACGCGATTTAGATTTTGCTCGTTCAGTGTGATGGTCATCTTCCATCTTAGCATGATCAGCATATTGATTGTAATCACCACGGTCATCTCCTTCATCATACTGCCCCCGTCCTCTCTGATGCTCATAATGGTTATAGTGATCAGGATCATGTTCAGGATCTGCATTCCTATGTCCATGCCCAGGTTCTTTGTACCGCCCACGGCGATCATCAGGTTCATAGTCCCGCTCTATTTCACCATGAGGTTCCTTCTCATGTTTAGCTTCAACATGATCGTAATCAGTACCCCTATCATGAGATCGTCCCCGATCAGTTTCCCCAACTTCATAATCCTTATCCTTTTCGCGATAACGATCATGTTCTACGTCCCGTTCATGATCCCTCTCTCTGTCACGGTCACGTTCCCGACCACGATCGCGATCACGTCCTCTCTCTCGATCACGTCCGCGATCTCTTTCTCTGTCCCTTTCCTTACCTCGGTCCCTGTCCCTATTCCTATCCCGGTCTCGGTCTCTGTGGTGCCTATCCTCTCTATGATCACGATCCCGATCCCTAGCCTTATCGCTAGATCGTTCACGTGATCGCTCCCGTTCTCTATCTCTGTCCTTACCTCTTTCACGTGACTTCTCTCTGTCCCTACAATGATTTTAGCCAGCAGCAGTCAAAATTTGTTTCACAGTCCAAAATTGTCAAGAAACCAATTAGCTAGTTAAATTGAAGCAGAAACACAAATTATTACCGATCAGCATGTCGATCCTCCCGTACTCTGGGTTCTTCGGAACGAGAAGGTCCTGATTGCTGTTGCTCCCTGAATAAATCAAAAGACATATCAGAATTTCCCCTCGATGTTACAGAGTAAGCATCCAATAAATTAATTACATACAACATTCGATAAGACAAATTCAGAATATGAAAATTTGAATTTAGGGCGCTGCTCATGAGTTGAGCAAACCAATGCCATCATGAACCAAAAATGTTAAATGCAAACAATTCTTGATGCAAAAAAGTTTCAAATTCAAAGTGAATTTACTGCTTCGGAATTTGGAGTAGGATGGTTGGGTTTGGAGAAGACAGACGGGTCTCTACCAGATATTTCCAACAGATGAACATAATATTTTTCCAAGGGACAAATTTACAAGTACAGCAACAACAACAACCAAGCCTTATCCCACTAAGTGGGGTCGGCTACATGGATCAAATTACGCCATAGTGTTCTATTACAAACCAAATTTACAAGTACAGCGAACTTGATAAATGTTCACTAAATTCCAAACAGCAGAACCATACAATTGCCAGGAAATAATTGTTGCAAACATCTCAAATTCGCAGTCAATTACAACACAAATATGCATATCATAATGTTTTCGGTTTTCAAATTTAGTTGTAATTCTACCTCAGGTTTAAAATAAGTAATAAATGAAATTTATGACGCAGGGACACAAACACATCACCGACACATCAACGCCGGTAAAAATTTGAGAAAAATGAATTAATTTAATGTAAACAGTGTCGGTGTCAAACAACAAACTGCCTTCAATTTGAAGTGTCAATACAACTGAGAATGAAATCCTATAAAATAATAATAATAATAATAATAATAATTACCTTCCTGAATGTCGTTGATTAACTTCATCGCCCCCCACTCTAGTAGTACCAAGCCCACCACCTAGACGGCGGGGTCGCCAATTTGGAACAGTTCTCCCACGTTCAACATCCACAAGCACCCTTCTACCCTCAATTTTCCTACCATCAGCTTGTTTATAAGCAGCTGCATAATTAACGAAAAATATGACTTGAGCAAAATGTTATACAAGTATATTTAGTAATAATCAGACATATGTTACTAAATCACTATCAACCTTTCATGTCTCTTGTGTGCAGGTATTCAATGAATGCATAACCCCTGGGCTTATTTGACTCGGTATCAGTAACCAGCCGAACCTAAATCATAAGAAAATGGAAAGGAAAAAAAAAAAACATAGTCAGAAGAGAACATTCTGGTAATCAGCTCAAAAGAAGATAACACAAGATGCTCTCTCATATTCTCACTTCAAAACCAATAAAATACAACCAAAATAAAATACTAACACTAATATCCTAAATGGCACGGCAGACAGGCTCTATGCCTAATTAGCCGTGCTCACCTTTAAATCATACAGCTCCAATCGTGAGATGCATCACCACCGGCAATAGTTGCAGAAAAACTGATGTATTTGGCCCAATTAACCAGGTGTTGACTAGTGTCCCCTTACCAGGGATATTAATTTTTTAAAATTGATAAAATGGAAACAACTGTGGGTAATATAGAAAATACCATAACATCTTCTCAACAGCTGATTTTGTTTTGATAGCCTTTAAAGCCAAAAATAAAGTTATAGCAACATCAGATGTAGGCTAACTAAGAATTTAATAATAAAGGGAAGAGATTGAAATACTCCCAACATATTTTACCCAGTGCAGGAAAAGAACAGAAGTTGTCAGTCTCCTTTACTTGATCGAAAACAAGGCCAAGGGCACAATTTTGCATATTGTTCTTACCAACTAAAATACCATGCAGAAGGAAGCACTTGAATGGAATTTGGGTTTTATTGTGATAGAATCAACCATTACCGGGGATGTGGATCAACA
>Ga0209282_1001772_pt1 | contig 12100 bp, 5 predicted proteins | sample Mtrugardesep15_FD_187529 | JGI IMG/M metagenome (GOLD analysis project Ga0209282, IMG submission 187529) | Root nodule microbial communities of legume samples collected from California, USA - M. trunc garden sep15 (SPAdes) (version 2) | ecosystem: Host-associated > Plants > Roots > Nodule...
TTTCTTGTAAATATGCTATCTTTTGTATCACGGACAATCAATTCTTACTGGGGAACACAGGTAAGATACATTTTCTTATTTTATCTTTGTATATGCTTTTGATCATTTTCAAAATTCTAAGTGTTCATCACCTCATCTTAAGAAAGACGATTGTGTTTGAACCCTATAATTCTTGGATACCAAGTTTTTTTTTTTCTTTCCTTTTGTGAGCAAAGCTTCCAATTTCACAATCAAGCGTTCATATGAAAATGTGTATGATGGAGTGGTAGTTGTGTCTGAATGTGTATTTTTGCAAGACAATGAATCATATAAGTTTAGTTTTGTGATAGAAAGAGGGGAAATTCACTTCTGGTTGTCTTGTATGTGATCTTAATATTGGAAGGGCCTTGTCTAAGAGTGTCCTAAGAGAACTTGTTATGGAATAAAAAAAGGGCAACCCGGTGCACTTAAAGCTCCCGCATACGTAGGGTCCGGGAAGGGGTCCCACCATTATTGGTGTATTGTACGCAGCCTTACCCTGTTTCTTACACAAGAGGTTGTTTCCAGGACTTGAACCCGTGACCTTTCAGTCACATGACAACAACTTTACCAGTTGCGCCAAGGTTACCCCTCTTGTTATGGAATAAACAACTTAAAAGTATTCAATGTAAAGTACAACAAATTATACATTGGGGAGTAAAGATTATTTTTTCACTCGGTATTTCCAATTTTGAATCCTTGACTTTAACAATCGCCTTAATGGTCAGGTTGGCATTTATCTTCGGTTTCAACGTAGGTTATTTAAAGTTTAATACATGGACTATGTTTTTCAATATTCACAATTTCAAAGAAATGTTATTTAATGTAATTTATAATTTTGAATCCTTAAAAAGTGATTTAGAGGTACACAGTCAAATTTGTCAGATCACAGTACATTCTGCTATTAATTTTTCAAGGTTTTGTAAAAAGCTTAAGAAGTTATTATATATTCCCTACTTCAGGGAAATATGGACTTTTACGCTTGTATTTCACCAATACTATCTCCTTTCATATTCAAATTTCTCATTAAAGATCATGTTAAATTTTAACTTAGAGCTTCTATTCCTTTTAACTTAAAGCATCTATTCCCCTTCAATTAAAGGAAAGTCAATTACAACAATAAAGTTGAAGGAAAAAGTAACTAATGTTGTAAGTTTGGTAAGTAATTTGAAACAAACTAAATCCTCGAAAGAGAGAATTATTTTCAAACCAAGGTAGCATAATTTGGATTGATGTTATCATTCATCTGCATATAGTTTCTAAATTTGACTAGGATTTTTCAAATCTAATTTTTTGGTAAATTGGTGTAGCAATGGATTGACCTTGCACGCTCTACCGGACTGCAAGTTAGAAAGACCGAGTCACCTGAGCCACCTACATCAGATTCTCCAAATCAAACTGCAATCTTATGCAACTCTACCGGACTGCAAGTTACAAAGACCGAGTCACCTGAGCCACCTTCATCAGATTCTCCAAATCAAGCTGCAACCTTATGCAACGAAGCAGAAGAAGCCAGCATCGATGAGATTAAAAGTGAATGAGGTGAAATACCCCTTGCGCCATTTTTGTTGTAATTTTGTATTTTTTTTCTTGAAGAGCTGGTAAATAGGCACAAAGGAATAGGTTTTTTTCTTCATAACAATACAATTCCTTCCATAGCTTAGTTGTATACTTATACTTTTTTATATATATTCCCACATCCCAGATTCGCCAATGTAATATAACGAGTATTTATTTTCAACCTAATAAATATTTTTTATATTAATACTTTATACTTTTGTTTCTGTGACTGATGGACCCTTGGTTACAAATGGAAACTAGAATAAGTCAATAATCATTCTCAGTTTAAGGGATATCTATTGGGACGCCTTTTTTAAACTGGGATGAAAAAAAAATCAGAAGCACTTGTATTGGACTTCCTGATATGGACTTTCTCGTTTGCACATCTTTATATAGGATTGTTATGAAAATCTTAGAGGATAATCGGAGTGGGTTTCTTTAATTTCGTATGACCTTGTTGCATTGAATTTTTTTTGTTTATTATTCTCTCTAGAGATATTAAGAAAACTGGTGAATATTAATGTGAAGGCGATAGACATAAACTTTCCACGTGACATTATCATGTAAAGTCTGGCATGACAGGATCCATTCTGAGGGTAAGACGGGTAGTGTTCTGGTCTATTTATTATCATGTGTAGTGTTCTGGTCCAGCTAAGTGAAACCATTTTGAGTTTAATGGTTTTATACTTATAGGCATTTCTTTTTTATTTTCTCAAATTACTCTGTATTTGCAATGAAAGAGAATGTCTGATAATCTTATTGCATGTAATTAAACATATGGTAGGGGTTACAAGAGGAAATTTGAAATAAATAGTTCCTTCATATGTCTTCCACATAAAACATTGTGTGTCACTATCAACTCTCAGTTCTTTCTGGGTTCTGTCCTTCATCCATCCTTTGGACGAGCATCTCTTTGACTTTGTGTAGGGCATGTTCAAGGTTTTCCAGCTGCATATTTTTTGTGATTCATGAGTCTGTCTTGAGTTACTTGGTTTAAAGCTTAAAAAAAATTATTTTTGTTTTACTGTAACATATTTTTGGAAATAAGAATTTCACAGGTAGTTCCATACCTCTTGTCTGGCGAATCTGTTGTACACGAATAATCCACTATACAGATCAAAACTACATCCCATGACAGGTTTTTTCTGCAATTAAATGTTACATGAGTCCATGATAGCATATATTATATCCATTTGAGGTTAAAGAAGAAGAGAGAAAGTTTTAGGAGGAATTAGGGAAATATTTAAAAGAAAAACATGTTAAAAACTGTTTACCAACTCAACAAGTGTTTGAAAGCCCTTGGTGTCAATAGGAGTGGATTTAATATCCATTTCAGCCAATGTCCTGGTAAAGAAGACACCAAAAGTTACAATCAGTGACCGTAAATATAGGTGCCTGTCTGTCTGATTGGTGAAAGATAGGTAGGAAGCTGCATACCTGCCTATTGTGTGTGTGATAAATTGACTCTTTGCAGCTGCTTTGTCATGTTCCTCACATGACATTTCTACCATCTTGCAACCCTACATAACACAATATTGTGAAATAGATCTACCTTGGAACTTGTGGTCCTTGGCTCATTTTGTTTTATCATTTCCTGATTTAATAATTCTAAGAACCTAACTAATTAAAGCAAGGTTTTGTTATCAAGTGCCTAATTCTAAGAACCTAACTAATTAAAACAAGGGTTTTGTCATCAAGTGTCCTTGTTAAGGAATCTAGAGTAAAAGTTTTGTATTGAAAATAACATTTTTTTTAACTTCTAAAGTATTGATCACACAAGTTACAAGACATAATTACTATATTTGCTTCCTGAACATTTGTTAGCATTTTCGTTAAAGTGATAACATAAATATGCTAACTTAACATCTAAAGTTAATTTCTTAGCTGCTGCCCACTTTGTTTCTTTATTCAACAAGATTAGCTTAATTAGTTAGTCTAATGTAAAAGCAAAGTTTTTAGTCATTGATGACAGCTATTAACTTACCTCACTTGCAAAAATTTGGAGAAATTTAGAGCATGTAACTTCATCCTTTATTCGAACTTTATCAAACATGAAAGTCAGATTTTGCCAGCCGTTTTTCCCACTCACTGGTCCAAACATTGGGTGCGTGCAGAGTATGTCTGATTCCTCTGGCAAAACCTTAAACACATAGGAAACGTCGTAACAGAAACTACATCAATTATCTGAATGAAACAAGTAAACAAAATACTACCATCACCCTAATAAACTGCATACCCTTAATAGAAGGTTCTTTGGGTGCTCTTTGACTGAAAGAACATCAACAAAAAGCGTTGGTCGCTTCAGACAAGCGAGTGGCATCGACCCAACAACCTCGGATAGCGATGAAATAGATGTGCATAACAGTATGACATCCATGTCAGCATCAAGGAATGCTGTAATATCCCTGCAGAGTTTGACATATGCATGCATTATGAAATGGCCAGTGTTTGTTTTATTTATGTTTGATATTCAAGTTTGATTTTGAGTTTGGCCATTACTTTTCTCATCCTATGAGTTTCTCGCATGCCCTATTCGGATTCTAAAATCCGAAATGTTTCAACGTGTTTTTGAAATTTATATGGGGTTTTTATGCTGTTTGGATTCTATAATCTGAGCTGTATAGGGCGCGCGAGAAACTCATAGATAGGAAAAGAAGCAGTTTTGAGTTTTTACCTGAAGAAATGAATGCCCATTTGGTGACAAAGTTGAGAGTAATCTGTTCTGCTAGTTGCAGTTAGAGTATGGCCTTGTTTAATCATTGTATTTGCCAGAAATTGGCCAAAGGTGCCAAACCCAACTATGCCAATTTTCAGACTTTTGGAAGATGATGACATGGTTGGTTGAATTGATAACAAAAATGATGTTCAATATATGAGAGGAATGGATGTGGCTATAAGCCTATTATATGTAAAATAAAATAGTACCACTCATTTTTTAGGGTGGTGACAACAAGGCATATATATACCCTTTGAATTTCTAGTTACATGTTAAGAAAACTGATTGGCACATATAGCGGCTATTACACGCCATCACATTCTTACTTTTGCTTCAAGTTTTGATTCTTATAGCTTTTAGCTTATGTTAAGTAAAGTACTCAAACAAGTTACTCGGTCCTTTGAATAATAATCAATTAATTAGCAATGGAAAGTGCTCTGACAAGCTATTCAGTCCCTTGAATAATCAATTAACAACTGGAAAGAAAGTGTTCCAACAAGCTACAAAGTCCCTTGAATAATCAATTAATAATGGAAATGAAGTGCTCAAAAAAGCTACCTAGTCCCTTGAATAATCAATTAACAATGGAAATTATACTCACTCAATGTGACATTTGTTTGGAGTTATGTGACATTTTTTTGAAGTTATTTTATTCCTTAGTACTAACAATTTTCTAAAATACTTTAGTTAATTTATAATTCTTATTCTCATATAAAAAGACTTTTTTTAAAAAAAATCGTGTAAAAGTAGGGCTTTAAAAAATTACAAGAATAAAAAAGAGAAAAATATCTTAAATGATACCTTAAAAAAGTTCTTATTCTCATAAGGCCACAATTTTCATAGAGCTCTTATGTGCTAAACAAAATGGATTCATATTAGGTAACGACAATGATGGTGATAGGTGAACACTTCAATTTTTTTTTTCAATTCCCATTCAACCTTGAGAAATACTTTTATGGTCTCACAAGCCTAAATAAAAGTTATTGGAGCACACATACATAACAATACATTTTATTTAAATGTCAAAAATATACATTATTAAATTATTTTCTATTGTATATTTTTTTAAATTGTGTGAGTGTGTCCAAATGAATTATATTTAAGATTATGACTGCATAAGTGTTCATCTTCAACATCTTGTTTTCTCCCTATCTTTGTCTCCCTGTAAATCATATCATCAATCTATCACACATCTCTTTATATTTTTCCCTCTTAAGGTGTCAATAGGGTGTATGTATGGGTGTGAACAACATTTTCCAGTAGGTAAAACTCTAATAACTTTTTTTTTCTATGAAAAAGATTTAAACTCAACATGTTAATTAATGGTTAAAAATGTGAGTTGTAACCTGTTTTTCAAATGAAAAACCATATTTTATATAACTCATATATTGACAATGAAAATTCAATATGAGAGTGAATCAAAAAAGAGCAAAATTTACACTAATAAAAGAGATCTATCTATCTACAAGTTGTCATATTTATCCACAGAAATAGTACAAGAAGCTCTAGGTGGTTCATCCATTGGAACATCATGTACAAGTTGATCCTTTTGATTTGGCAATGTGTTACGACTTTGTTTAGCCAATCTCCCTGCCATTCTCTGTTGTTGGACCACCAACACAGATGCCTTTGTCTCAAAATCTGCTGAAGCCAACATATCACCAATCACACCTAACTCAGGACACTCACTCCATTGATCATGTCCGTGTAACAAAACAGACTGAGGATGTCCCCTCCCAACCATAACTAAATCAAAATAATCTATCATTTTTCTTAAACTAGAAGAAAATTCTATTCCATCTTTCACAACTTCTTCAGTTATCTCAAACCTTGCATTTCCAGCATTGTAATATCTATATTCATCTACTAGATCACTGTCGCGTTTTCTGTCTTTTGAATTTTCTTCTCCGAATATGAGGAATCTAACCACGGATACATTCACACATTCATGTCTAGCCATTCTACTTGCATAGGCTAGTGCCTCGGCATCATCTGCACCTCCAATGAAGAGAACTGCAACATAGTATGTTGCCTTGGATATTAAAAGTGATGGAGAACCACTTAAGATGCCTCGGTCGATGAGGATTCCAACCGAACAAGGAGCTTTTTCGAGGACCTTAATGTTTACTCTTTGGATTGCTCTATTGTTTACCTCAACTGTTCCATCTATTTCCCACCTTTTATGAAATGGCATAATCATAATGTTGGCTCTTCTGTCTAGCGATATTCGACAAACATCTTCATTGATTGTGTCAAAGTCAGAGATTGATGTGAATGATTGAGCATATGCACACCCTTCATTGAGCTGTACATATTGCTTCAATACATTGTCGAGTTTAGTTGAACCACATTTGGTTAACCGAAGCGTCTCGTGTGCTTGGTGAGCGACAAGAAGAGGCCTTGACCTTCCTAGAAGCTCTACAAGGATAAGTGCTATAACTGAAACATTGCTCTCTTTGCTTGCACATGATGCTTCTATGATGTTTAGCATTGTTGGGATGTTTTCATCCTTGTAAATGCATACCATGATTCGGAGCTCGGAATCCCGCTTGGTATGTTGTATTGAACATCTTTTTCCTGAATGATATTGGGCTGAAGGATCAAACAAGAGTTTTATCAGTGGTGCTATGATAGCATTAATCGCTAGAATGGACATCACCATCAAAGTGAACTCTTGTTCTGATAGTATCTGCCATAAAAAGAGATTTTTATGCATCATGTTAGTCACTCAGTTGATTAATCAATCAAGGGTTACATATGTTTTTCACTTTTTAGTTGAACTTGGATTGTGTGCAAACTGAATTTCATGACTGTGCGCAATTAGCCACATCGGTGGCCGTTTGATCAAGATAAAACAATCCATACTCCAATGCAGATTTTATTTTATTTTAAATCTAATATACGACTTTAAAAGCTGGACTGTCTTATCTAGATTGAACGGCCACCGATGTGGTTGACAGTGTGCAATCATTGTGTTTGCACACAATCCAAATCCTTTTTAGTTCTTTATTTAACAAAAATTGTGTGTTTTAGTCATTCGTCTTTCTCCTATGAGGACTAAAAGCATACAACTTTGTATTTTTTAAGAACTAAAACCAAACAAAACTTTCGTAGTTTCAAAATCAAATTTTACCAATTTTATAGGATGAAAATTACATTTAATCCATTAGTAGGTAAATATGTTGTTAATGTCTTATCTATGATGTTTTGATATATTGGATTGAACTTGATATTACTAGAACGAAATATCAATTTACCTTGCCTTCCTTCCATATATTGTACATGGCGAGCTCGGCTATACCTCTTCCGTTGAGAAGGAGCCCAATCACTAAACAATCTTTCATTGGAACATTGTAAAAATAACCTGGCAACATAACACCACCAATCTTCACTATGGAAGCGACAAGAACTACGACAGTCACAATCCAAGTCGACCGAATGTTGACTTTGAATACATCAGTCTGCAATCCACTGACCGCAAGGTAGATTGGATACAGAAAAGCACAAGAAATCGTCTCCAATTTCGATATCAAAGTTGTTCCTAAAGGAGGCCCTTCAGGAACAGCGAGGCCTAAAATTATCGGTCCCATCGCAAAATGCTGTCCAATTAATTCACTAATGAATGCAGTCAAGAGAACACATAGAAGGATACAAACAACGAAAAAATCATCAATAGGCTTTCCATTTAATCGGCGTATGAACCATAGTATAACCGGCCTAATTACACATATGATAATAACCAAGAGTGCAACTATGGATAGAATGACCCAAACTAGTGCCAGCGGACTGCCATTACCACCTTTACTCTGCAAAGCTGCAAACATAAATACTGTCATACTGAAGCTAATAACATCGGCAAACAACGCCGATGATAGCGTTAGACGGCCGACATCGGTGTTTAGGATTTTAAGCTCTGATAGAAGGACTGATATGCTGATGAATACAGTCAAGCTTTGCGAGATAGCTATCATTGGGAGAGCGTCCGAGAGGGTTTTGTCCATGGAAACATATTTTTTCATTGCAAAGGCTAATCCAAGAGGGACTCCTAATGAAAATGAGAATACAGAAATACCAATTGTGATGGCTTGTTTTTCTGTCTTCATCACTTGGGCAGTGTCCATCTTTGCACAACATATGAAGTAGAAGAAATTGAGGCAGAAAGCTGCCATTGTTTGAAGTATTAGAGCACCTTTAATGGGGAAGAAGATATTTGTCAGCATCTCTTTGTGCCCCAAAACTGATGGACCAAATACCACTCCTGCCTGTTACCATCCATTGTTTATTAATAGCTATTTTGTTGCTTGGCAGAAAAGCAATCAATGAGGAATGTTTACTCACTCTTAAACATGATTAATTCATTTCCTAAAAGATCATAACATTTTTTAAAATTCTATCAATGTCATAGGTACCTAGATCACCTTTTTAAAAAAGAATAAATCTTAGTGCATGTTTGGATTCACCGTTAGTTTAGCAAAATCGCAGTGAACCCCCGTGATTTTGTCATTGTGTACAAAATAATGTATTTGTCAGCATTACTCTTTCAATTTTAGGTAAAATTAATTTAACAAACTTCTTTACCTAGTTGTAATGACAAAATCATATGTTTGCTTTATATTGTTCCAAAATTTTCTCTAATAGTTTGTTTGTTATTAGTATATTCTATTCAAAATCATCACATTGCCAATACCATAGAACATTATAATAAATAAGTTGTAACATTCTATGTCTGACACCGACACATGTGGCTACATTCAAATACTTTATTTTCTTAAATTATTATCAATGTTGTGTCTGGTGTCCGTATATATGTTATTGCTTCATAGGTAATAGTTAATATTATAATGATCATTGAACTTTGTAAAATATGTATAGGTTAGAAAAAAGCTTACAAGAATCTGAGATACAAGGGAGGTTTGTCCTAGTGGCCTGAGACAAGCTTCCAAGAATTGTGTGACTATAGTAATGATAGAAATCTGCATAAAGAGAAGAGAAGTGGGGGAAGTAAGTGGATTGCCTAACTGCCACACACTCTTGTGAGTAATACCATAAGGATTTTGGCATATTACTGTAGCATTTACAACTCCAGCCTGCATTTTTTTTATTATATGAAAATATGTATATGTGAAGGTTGTAAAAATGAAACTTATTTCTTCTCTTTATTGTTCATAGTATTTTTCCCTTAGGAGAAGAGAATGAAGAAAGAGGAAGAATAACAATGCTCTAAACTACAACTACAAATCTAGATTAAGGAATAAGAGGCTAACCTTATGTTTTGGATATAGCATATTTGATGGTTCACCTTCAAGTAAGGTAATTGTTAATTGTTGTTATAGAAGCCTCACACTCTATTTTTGTGTAAGTTTGATTCAGAGGATGGAAATAATCCTTTTAGCAAATCCACTAAATTGTGTAAATTGAATTACTATAATATTGCCTTCATACTTATCATGGTTAATGTTTGCTTATATAAATGAGGTGCTTGCAGCATGATCAATTAATCAATTGCTTGGATACTTGTTTACTAAGTAATATGCGTCAATTATATTTATTCAATTCAGATGAGTTTTTAGTCGTTAGATTACTTAACTAAAAGAATAATATTATAAAATAACATTGTTTATTATTAATAAAAAAACCAATTTATAGTATTAATTTTTCCCACTAAACAAACAACATTAATAAATTATATAAATTTCAATCAGGTGATTATATGTTAATAACTTAAAAAAATAAAAAATAAAAAATCGATGACTTCAAAAATATTACATAATAATTATTGTATTAGCTATTTAATCTAAATATTAAATAAATATAATTAGAAACTAATCCAAAAAAAAAATATTGGATTGACTATATGTGTAAAAATAATTATATTGTCATTATATACAAATTCAAAATATATCTATTCATTTATATAAAGAAGATATTTATATAAAAGTCATGATTTATCTATATGAAATTCAAGAATTGCATAACAGAGATAGATAGAGCTAATCAAATTATTCATAGATTATTATTGAATCTTACCATGAACATATATATCGTATAAAGTACAATATGTTTTTGAGAAAATTAAGCACTAAAATTATATTTACTACTAGAGAAGCTAAACTAAAACTTCAATTATGGGTTTAAGCAGCATCTTCAAAGGGAGTTGCATTCTTTCCAATTTTGTGAAGGACTCTAATAACTTGTTCTGTTGTTACGTTACCCGTAACAATGACCTTGTTCAACTTTGTGTCCACGTTATACGTTTCAATATCTGCAACAAAACTTATAAATTATATAAAAAACAACTAACTAGTCTAATTTAACTAAGGTAATTAATTCTTGTTACATCTAATATACACATGATTTCATTTCAATCAAAGTTTAATTTTAAATAATAAAGTAGCTATGTTAGATTTTTAGGTGTATTGGAAAAGAAGAACCTTGAATTTTTTTGATGGCCTTGAGGATTTTCTTGATACAGTCGTCACAGTGCAAACCGACTTTGACTTCCACCACCTGTTGATGACACATAAGAAGAACAAAACATCTCATATAGGATTATGACTTAGCTGAAAACAAAAGAAAGATGTTCAATGGTTAGCACTTACATTAGCCATTCTGATTGTAAAATTTCTAATTCTCTATGATGATTTTTAAGCCTTCAACAGAGATGAGAGATGAGAAGAAGAGAAACAAAAAGATAAAACTATATATTATACATTAATAAAGATTTCAATGATTTTTGGAACCGCGTCAAAATATATGTAGCAAAAGCTAATAGTAACTTTTATAATATGATAGATTACAATAATGATATAATATGTAAAATTTATTTAATTCATAATATCTATATTGTTAAGTTGTACACATTTATCCGAGTTTAAATTTTAAACTTTTTATTATATATAAGTTTTAAATAGTATTTGTCATTTCGTTTGGGGACGATAAAAAAAATTAATTCAATAATGTATTGAACATAAAGGATAAGGTGAAGAAGACAGAAATTGGATTCTTAACGTGAATTAAGGAAGCTTTTACTTTCCGTAAGGAAGAAAAATTAAAAGTATTGGAAGTTCGGTTAAGCGTGTGTTGTGTCTGGCCTCCACTTACAACTCTGAGGTTGCCTGCACTAAGGTTTTGCCTTTAAATAGGTGTAACAAAGATAATGAAATTTTTAATGATTCACCAAAAAAAAATAACAAAACTTTTAATAAAGTAATCCTCATCTTGTAAATTTTGTTGCCATATATTTATGAAATTAACTTTCATGTATTGATGATATAAATTTCATTTACACATTCAATTTTTTTTTAAAAGGGATCAATAGCGTTCTTCACTTCATTCCTTAAGACACAAACTCACAACCTTTTAGATGTAGGTGAAACCTCTTACCAATTAAGTTGCACTTCGATGTCTTTTACATATCCAATCAAATTACACTATAAAACAATCTTTTTAAAGTGAGGCATTTGTAAACCTATTAACAGAAAATCGAGTCTTTCTAGGCCTAATTAGCACCGGTTTTTTTTTAAGATTCGTGTTTTTTACTTATACGATCCTAAGTCCTAAAAGGATCAGGCTTATAAGAGTGCCAAACATGTGTTCTTTTCGTGCAGTTTGTTGATAAACAAAGTTTATATAACATTTGAAATAAAAATTATCTATATTGCAACACTGATACTCACATATATATATATATATATATATATATAGAATTACAACAGATATGTTTATTTTAAAAAGTTGAAAAAAAGACATGGCTGTCTTGTATAAACGGACATGCATGCTAATACTTGCAGCACAATGCAGCATACT
>Ga0209282_1001773_pt1 | contig 12091 bp, 4 predicted proteins | sample Mtrugardesep15_FD_187529 | JGI IMG/M metagenome (GOLD analysis project Ga0209282, IMG submission 187529) | Root nodule microbial communities of legume samples collected from California, USA - M. trunc garden sep15 (SPAdes) (version 2) | ecosystem: Host-associated > Plants > Roots > Nodule...
GCGGGTATGGGGCGGGGCGGGGATACCCGAACCCATTTGGGATGGGGTTTGGGTTCAATTATTCATCCCCGTCGGGGTACGGGGCGGGGAACGGAGCTTTATCAGGGAATTGGGTTTGGGGATGGGGTAGGTAAAAACCGTCCCCGCTCCGCCCCATTGCCATGCCTACTCACTTGTAATATATTTTTTTTGAACAAGCCACAGTCTCACTTGTAATTTTAATTGCAGAAAAACTACATCAAGGAAGAAACTATTGAACGGATGAGACTAGATGAGGAGGTCTTATGTAAATTTTCTTTTAGACATTTTGTCTCTGTTGTCCTCTAATCATAATGTTAATATTATGCTAGTCCCAAAGCAATATCTTATTAGCGGTTAATCTTGGTGCACTGCTCCCAAGTTTCTTACTCTAATTTCCTTGACATTCTGTATTAGAAAGTTGAGGGAACTTGCTTCAGCAGAGAGCTTGGATACCTTTACACTCATCTATACAAATATACTTGAACATCAACCTGACTGCCCGGTAAGACTATACCCAATATGTTTTAAATAATTTATTTACTTTAATGTTTAACTGCTTCAAAGGGTGGAATTTGGCGTAAACTCACTTAATATCATGATTCCTTCACCTGACAAGGTCAATAATTTGCTTATATTTTATCGAACTAGCTTATAAGTATATTTGAACAAAGAAAAACTTGATACACTAACTTTAGTTTATAGGGTTGTTAAAGTGCCGTTTGATCTTATAGCTCCTTACATTTTCTCCCAGTTTGTATATGTTTATTTGAAGAAAACTGACCGCTCCCTACACACTTTTCTCGTTGTTATATATAAGCGGGTTGCCAAATCTTGCGAATCATCTCAAAAGTAGTGTATGCAATATTGCCATGTATACTATGAGAATGTCTTTTTTTTGAGGGGATGCTATGAGAATATCTAGTTTTCCATTTTGTTAACCAGTACATATTCTGTCACACACACTGACACACACATATATGTATATATATAATGGTTTCAAATTTCAATTTCAACCTACAGGGCTATATCTTTTGGCATATCGTATATCTTCGCTCAATAATGAATTTATTGAGCAATGGAAATTTCTCTCTTCATTATATACATATTCTCGTTACTTGCAACATAGACTCAACCATTTATTTTGACAAAAATAAAATATTCAACCACTTATCAAGAGGGTACTTGCAACTTAGTTTTGTTGGCTTAGTCGTTCTTTCCATTGAATTCAGATATGGTAAGGGCCATGAAGTCCGGATATCTGGTATGGGTGTGATATCCGCATACGCAATCCCTTCTTTCTAGCAATTTTTGATCAACAACAGCTATCACACTCATACTACATATCCGAACTTTATAGCCCTTACCATTTCTTTCTCTCTTCTCTCTCTTTATCGACCCTTCTTTCTCTCTATACCAACAGTAGCGACCAATCCCCTTCTCAAATTTCAATTTCGACCTCGGTTTCTTGAAGTCGGTTTCAATTTCAATGTTGACGAGTTTGTTGTTAGGGTTTCAAATAACCACATCCAGAAAACACAACACAAAATTAAGTTCATCTTTTCAAATCCATAACGCAATAAGTTTCTCATGCATTTATCATATTTTCATCTGCAAATTTCAACACAGCCAACCTCTTAAACATGATTCATCAGTCGTCCTGCACAAAAATTAGCACCCCATTAAGATTGCCCTGCATTATTGTTAATCCCAAGTTGTCGTTCCTCTTCATTATTTGCACACTCATGTCGGTCCTCATGAATCCATACATACATATATTCCTTTACTGACTTGTCTTTTCCCTCATGAGTCCACACATATATTCCTTCGTGCTCCACCATCACCTCATCGAAAATTATCTTGAATAGACCAGTTTTGGCAAGAATGTGAGCATAGTGGCCAAATGCTCGCTACTTCGTTGCATCATCAAACAACAAGGGCGTACCAACCCCACTTTCTATTTCAAACAATGTTTGCAGCTGCCAATATTCTTGGGGAAGGTCCATTATTCTAATCCTTACCTGCACGTGGGATTCCTTTTGTGTGTAGGGGTTAATGTATGGTTCCCACTTGGAAGTCGCTATAATCCTGGACAAAGATTGTAAGTACCAATTGATCAGGCCTTCATCTTTTCCTCAAACGTGAAAAATTGAAATTGAAAGAAACAACGACCAAGATATATCAATCTCCATTGAACAATTTCCTTCCAAACTGTCTGTAGCTTCGATGAGAGATCTCAAGAGTTTAAGGCTTGTCTCCATTGATCATTACCAATCGACCATGCAAGTTATTCTTCCAAGCTTCCACACCACAATCATAAACTTCTTGCGTGAGTTTTACGCAAATATAATCCCATTTGATGCAAGGCTTCGGTAGTTATATGAGAGAGAGATCAACATAATTAACTAGAGCTTGTGTGGATGATTGTTGCAAACATGTTGGTTGTTTTGTAGGCGACGCTGTGTTTGTGGAAAGGAACTTCTCGTTGTAGATAGGTGGCGGAAAGGGGGTATTAAGTGGGTTTTCTTCAGCACTTTTACCGTCTCCTTAAGTTCACACACTTTTAAAATAATTTAGTTTCATATTCTCTAAAGAGAAGTGCAGATTTCTTGTTCATGTACCTTTCTATTTGATCAATAAAGTAAGTTTTCTTTTTCTTATGTTTATTTTGTGTTGTATACTATGAGTTCTTGTGAGTTCCTGTTATGTTTTCTAGACCCTTTAATTTTATCTTATTACTTTTGTAATGAATACCGGGTATGGTTGTTTGAACTTGGATAATCAATATGACAATTGAATTAAGCATTACAAGATCAAACACTCATTTGTCTATAATTTTCTAAACCGATATCAACCTGAGTAGCACAAGTGAAAGGTTGATGTTGGATCTATAAAATAAAACAAAGATTTCAAAACATGATAATTGTCAAGATTTTTTTGAGGTGTTGTAGGGTAATTATCCTTAATAGATTTTTTCAATCGATCAAGCCATGAAAATAGACGAATTTATTGGTTCAAAATACACTTATGCAACATCCGAAAGGGGCATAGGTTACCATAGTTTAATCCACCTGTAGAATCTTGATTTTCATAGCAAAATAGATATTTGGGATTGGAATTCATATCTTGTCATGGAAACCCACAATCAGATGTTTTTAATGATGGTCAAAACCATTTTCCCGAAATCAAGCTAAATCTAAAAAATCCAATTTTTTCTATTAAAGCTAAAATTTTGTATTTCTACCAAGTTTAAAATAAGAAAAATTACTCTGGTCGTCCCTTAACTTAATTTCAAGTAACAATTTTGTCTTTTATCATTTTTTTCTGTCATTTTAATCAATTTACTTATGAATTTTAAAGATTCAAATCTATGATTTTATTTTATTATGAACTCTTAGTGTTCAAATCTATGACCACTCATTTATGTTATTATATGAATTTTTGATTTGATACATAAAAATTCCTATGTAAACGAATTAAAATGGTAAAAATGACGTGAAACTAAAAAGATAAAAGAAAACACTTTTATAGTATCGTTATTTGAAATATTTTGCTTTTAAAATACTTTGGTGTAACTTCTAAGATTACGGTATTAATCCCCTAAAAAAAGATTGCAGTATTAATGCTTTATTTAAATTATATTCACGTACTCATATTTGATCAAAAAATTATTCACGTACTAATTATTTTTTTCGTTCGGATGGAATTTACATATATTCTCTTAGAAGAGTATATCAGTACACATTTTCTAGTGTTATGGACTTCATATATTTCCACTATGCTAACTCCATCAATATCTACATATTTTATTACTTAGGCCATATGTCTTATTCAACTTTTAAAAATATGTATAATAAACTTTTTGATTTGAGCTAGACTTCTGTTCCACCCACCTCAACAACCCTAACTAAGTTACATGGAGGGTTGATTTACTTCCACGATCATGTACTACAATATAAACTTTTTCAAATATAAGCTAGTAGTCAGTGTTACTAAAGAAATGGTGTTCATTTATAGTGAAAACTGAAAAGAACAAAAACTTTTATCTATAAATTTGGTCCCCTATGATATGAAGTAGGTAAATTGAAAGTTCTTATTTTTGGTAGATAGTATAGTTAAAAGTTGAAACGCACAATGCCATATGGATCTAACAAAGTTATAGGGTTTATGGTGTCCACATAAATACTTATGTTTTGTGTGTGAAAACTAAAATGTTGAAAACTAGTTTATCAGGAATGAACTTTGTGCAAAATCAAAAGCACTATCAAGAAATGTTTTTTTAGAGGGAATCAATAAATGATTATTAAATAGTTTGGTGGTTGCTAATTTACACCTACCTAAAAATATTAAGGTGTAAATTAACAAGCTACATCCACTTGATTCTTTATCAAAAAACCAATTTATACTATTATATGTCATTTGAAATTAAAGGATAGTTTTGTTAAATTTGAAATGCTTAAAAAGTGTCTCGTTAACATTTCCTACTTTTTTCAATTATTGTAGATGGCCAGGGTGAAATCTAAGATACTGCAGGCAAAGAATGAATGGTTCAAGAGTCCAGATTGTTTGCAAAATGCCTCAATTGGTCTCCATTTTCCCCTGCAATCGAAAGACAAAAAGGTCTACATTTCTGCATTTAACTTCATTCAAAAAGCATACATAGATAATCATGAATTTCTAATCTTCTTTAATAATATATATTGTGATCAGTGGCGTTGCCAAGATCTTGAGTCAGGGGTTCGACCTTTTGAAATTTAATTAATAAATATATATATATAAAAATAACATGTACTAAAAAAATCACATTATACTTAATTTACTTCATTTGTCTCATTTTAATTGTCACATTCGGGTTGTGCGCGATTTTAAGAAAATGATTAATTTGTTATTTCAATAGTAAAATTAGTATCATTTACTAAAATACGACAATTAATCATAATTAATGAAGTAGTTAGGTGAAATGAAATTCAATAAATAAGAATATATATATATATATATATATATATATATATATATATATATATATATGAGAAAAAAATTGTTTTATTGCTATTTTAAAGTGACAATTATTTAAAAAAATAGAAAATAATAATTCTATTCAAAAAATTATATACGCACTTTAATTTAGTTTTTTATAAGGAGATATGCATACTTTAATTTATTTTTTCTGAAAGACATACATACTTTAATTCTCATCTATGCAATTGCAATAACAATAACAATGAAATAAAGGCGTAAATTACATACATATAAATTAACCCAAACCCTAGCAAAAAAAGATAGTGAAATAAAAGAATTTTTTTTTGTGTACCAACAAATAATATAGGTGAGTATTTTTAAGGAAAATATACCGTAACTTTGATTCAAAGATATTGGAGTGTGTGGAAAGTGTTGTTATTAGTGGTGTGATGGTGGTACCACTTAACAATATGGCAGCATATGGTAAGGTGCAACGCAATAACCTCTTTGATATTTGTAAATTTTAGGGGGTTCATCAGTATAAAACATTGGTCAAAATCGAAAAAAAATCAATGGTATCTATGAAGTTTTATAAATCTCAGAAGGTGCAGCTGCACCCCCTCACTCTCACGTGGCTCTGCCACTGATTGTAATTGTAGGTAAAATGAGATTAAAGTTCGTGCAATTTAATCGTGCTGAGTATCAAACATATGATTATCCGAGTCAGCTTCAAGGTTTCTATGTGATTATATTATATAATGTATTTGTGTGTAGGATATTATCAAAGTGATGATTGTGTGGTGATTACTAGCTTGATTGTGTGATGGTTTGGTTTGCTTGTCCATATATTAGCTTTCAATTTTATATGTACATATATTTGATACTGGCTTACTCGTCCAAATTAAATGATTACGAAGCACTATTGATATTGTAGAAATCTGGTTGAATTTCTGTTGATGTTTGTATGTGTAATTAGTAAGGAATTTTAATTATTTGGGGAGCACAGTTGAGTAGGTTAAAATCTAAGACTGGTGATGGTTAAATGCAGAGGTGAAAAACTTGCAAACAAACTAATATGAAATTAGGAGTAAAGAAAGTAGTAAGGAATATGATCAAAGTAAGTTGAGTTTTATTTGTTTTGCGGATGAACATTTTCACTGAGAATTGAAACTATGGTTGTCAAAATCGAGATTCCACTAAAGATCGTTGGGGTATAGAAAGAGCGTAGATCGTAGGATCGTAACAAGGATCATAAGATCCCACCTAATAGACAAAATTATAAAAGAAACTAAAAAAAATAACCTTTCATAAAAAAACACTTTCATTAACCATAATTTTTCTTTTGGAATTGCAAACTGTGAGATGAGAACTGAGAAGTGTTAAGGAATGATTGAAATTTATAGAACAAACAAGGATGAGAGGGAATTGATTCGTTGAAATAATTACAATTTCAGAGAAGAAGAGGAGAAAATTCCCAATTCTTTAACCTAATGATTCAATTAAACACCAACAAGTCCCAAAAAACAAAATTAATGGTATAATTTGGCCTTTTCAAGTGGAAACGGGTCTAAATCTAACCGAACGGTTCAAATCCATGCTGGACGGAGCCGGGTCAAACTGGAGTCGGGTCATCTCTTTCTGACCCGGGTTGAAAACCATCGCAGAAAACGCCAAGAAGCGCCGATTCTGCGATCTACCGCTTTTCCTCGGCGCGCCGTCCGCTCTGTCGTCGTTTCCGATCTTCAACCAGCTCCAGATCGGTGGTGGCCATTAGAATCACATGATCGTACGATCTTGGGTGTTAGATCGCGATTTTAACAACCTTGATTGAAACTGAGTTGTGAGAGGATGTCATTTTTTGTCTTAAGTTTGTGTTAGAGGTTGTCATGAAACAAAGATATTGAAGTGGTTGTGACTGGTTTTTTTGTTTTTGTTTGAAGAAGCTAAACTAACCAACCTAAATTGACACTAGAGAGAATCGAGCCTGAGACTTCAAGGAGGAGCACACTCCCAGATCCCAAACCAATACCACTTGGCCAACCCAAATGAGTTGTGACCGGTTACTTACTGCAAACACTTATCAGAATTTGAAGAGCATGGTTGAGGAGGTTAAAATCCAAGATTGGTGTTGGTTAAATGCAAGGGTAATTAGGAAGTTTAATTATTTGGTAAATCAGTGTTGTGAAAATCTTGCAAAAAAAAGCTGTTGGGAGTACATTATGGAAGAGATTGATGTGAAGCAGAAGGTTATTAGGTAGATAGAAAGTGGTGACAAATGATTATTACAACTTTCAATATAAGAGGGTTGGGGGTGTTTTGAAGAGGAATAAAGTTACAGAGTTGGCGAGGGTTCATAAAGTTGATTTTTTGGCTATTCGAGAAACGAAGATGAAGGTTATTACACCGAATTTTTTCAATAATTTATGGGGGAGCGAGGATTGTGAGCGGTCCTTTCTTCCGTCAGAAGGAAATAGTGGATGCATCCTATTTTTGTGGAATAAAGTCAATTCTAGACTAAACTTCACGTTTGTTGGTGAAGGTTTTGTGCGGGTATGTTTGGATCAGGGAGTTCAAAGAAGATGTTATGTAACAATGTGTATGTGAAGTGTAATTTGGATGCCAAATGAAGGTTATGGGATAGTCTTGTGGAGGCTAGAAGAAGTTTGGGGGAGGGGTATGGTGCATTTTAGGCGATTTTAATGCGGTGTGTAATATGGATGAGAGGAGGGGAGTGATTGAAAAGGCATTATCGTCACAAGTATTGGAAATGAATTTTTTTTCAATAAATTTTTGCGGGAGGTGGAGTTGAAAGACTTGAATGTATTGGGGAGGCGCTATACTTGGTATCACCCGAACGGAATAGCGATGAGTAGGATTGATAGAATGCATATTTCGGAGGAATGGACACATTATTGGGGGGTTTTTCTCTTTGGGTGCTTTCGAGAGATGTGTCGGACCGTTATCCATTGGTTTTAAGTTTGATGGATGGGATTGGTGACCTAAACCTTTTAGATTCAATAATTATTGGTTGGAAAATAAGAATTTCAAAAGTTTGGTAGACGATTGGTGGAGGAGAAATCATATTAGTGGGTGGATGCTTTTTGTGTTGAAGGAAAAATTGAAAATGCTAAAAAATTACTTGAAAGAGAGGATGGGGTAAGCACACAATTGTAGACATTTTTTCTTAAATGATGACCAATAGTGTTCTCCAAAACTCTCCCCTTTCATGACTCAAAACCACTATCCTTTCGGGTGAAGGTAAACATGACAAAAGAGCAAATAATAATAAGTAATACAATTTTTTACTTGATCACGGGTATTAATAGAACATTTTCTTTCTATTATAATATTCCTAAATAAACATATTTTTCTTTCATCTAAAAAAAAAAAAAAACTTCATTCACTTTCATATATAGTTTTGTTCATAAAACTCATTAGTTTCTTTTTCATAAATAGTTATTTGATGGTCCAATGTCATATCACTTTGATTCATTTTAAGCAATGAGTATAGATATAGATTAAAACTTTAACTTCTTAACCAAGTGAGTTTGACGTCCTTTCGCTACCCTCCCCCAAACGCATTAGGTTATTATTCTTCATTTTCATAGATAGGTTTTTGAGGCTCCAATGAGATTTCCCTTTGATTTATTACACGCAATTAGTATTTTCTTTTACAAATGTAGAAGGATTTTTTATATAAAAAGAAATAAATAAAATTTTGTAAAATTGTAAATAGGGATATTGTTTCTCAATATCATATAATTCGCTTTACAAAATAATTTTACAATCATATATATTTATTATATCCACATTGTATGGTTTTTCATAAAATGACATGTGGCATCTTTATTTATTAATTTTGCTAAGTCTGCATTAACTTAACCTAATTTTTTTTCTCCACTAATTTCTTATTAGGTTTGCAACAACTCAATCTTAAAATTTTGGCTCTAATCCTTATTTATTAATTTTGTTAAGTCTGCAGCAACTTAACCTAATTTTTTCCCTCCACATGAGGTAATAATAATAATAATGGTAGAACTTACTAGGAGGCAAGTTATGAGACTATACCAAGTTGTATTCATGATTATTATTTTTTTTGCACAAGTTGTATTCATGATTTTATTCTTAATGAAATAATAAGTTTGCTTGCCTAGAAAAACAATTCAATTTCTCCAAGTAGCATAAATCTTTATTACTAGCATAGACACCCGTGCCAAGCACGGGCTAGAATTTCGTCATCCTCGAGGGATAGAGTATTGTGATGTAACAAATGTCAATTAAATCTCAACATTGGATAAAATATTGGAGGTTTAAGAACAAATAAGTGAAAAATAAATTAATATACTTAAGCCTTAAAATTTTGGATGAAGATGTAACATCATTATCACTTGTGTGATTGCTCATTCTGCAATATATTGATTCACGCAAGCGCTGACTCCCCATAAGTCCCAATGGTGATATCATATCCGCTTCAACATTTTTGGGGAGCGGAAGTGGTTTGTGGTGGTGGATCGTGGACACGGATGGTCTCATACTTGATGTTGAACAATGTGAGTTTAAATAACGCATTGAATGCAATAGTAGATGTTGAACAACATATAAGTGAGATGACTCATATATCTAACGACTTAAGATTTTAGGTGAAGTTGTGATGTCAATGTCACTTGTTTGCTTGCTTTTAGCCTAATGTTATGACACAACCCAATAAAGGTTCCTGTGAAATTCCCAACATTATGACGATATGTTTTGTTAGTTTTTTTTTTAAAAATTTTAGTATTGGGATGTTATTTGTTTTCAAGCAATTTTTTATTTAATCTCTATTATTTTAAATTCCTTCACTTTTGGTCTTTGGTCCAATTTTACAATGAAAAAATGTAGACATGTTCTGCTACGTTGACAAAATAAATATTTATTAGACATTTTAAATTGATGTGACATTTTTTTAATGAATCTATTCTTTTGATAGCATAATTACCCAGTAATTTTCAACACCTTCAACAATTTCAAAAAAATTATCAGCAACTCATTTTGTTCCATATAATCCCACAAATAAAGCACACACTCCTTAATTTTTCCCTTATCATCTGTCTTGTGTACAAATTCTTTTTTTTTACCTTATTTCTTTTTCTAATTTACTTTCTCTTTTCTTTTGAAACAAAGGAACAAAGATATCCCTCTATATGTCAAAAAAAATAAAAAAAGATATCCCTCTATGAAACCGCCACCACCACATTTTTTACCTTGTTGTGCCTTTCAACTTATTTGATTATCTCATCATATCACAAATACAAATAGTTTCACACTTGAGGGAAAGATGATAATGTGTCATGTGTCATTTAAACTTCTACATTGTATGTAAGAGTAGATATTGAGAAACATATAACTGAAATGACTAATATACCCAATGTTTTATGGTTTTGAATTTAGATGTAGTGTGAACTTCATGCGTGGGGTTTCTCTTTGTCAAATGTGATGATCAAACCTACTGTAGGCAGTCTAAGAATTTTGAGCAACATGATTAATTGCTTTGTTAGTTTTTGAATTTTGTTTGCATAATTTTTTATATTAAATATACATTTTTGGATGTCATTCACTTTCATAAAAATATTTTTATCCAACCTCTATTATTTAAAATACATTCACTTTTGCTTTCTGGTGGGATCTAACAATAAAAAAATGCATGTGTTTTGATTAGTTGACAAAACGACATTTTAAAATTATGTGACTTTTTTTTACTGAGTTTAATTTTTTTTTTTGGGTAGAATAAATATTCATAAATTTCCAACTTCTTCAACTAAACGATAAAATTATCAATAACTCGCTCTATTTTTAATATTTCCACGGACGAAACACTCACTGCTTTTTTCCTACCATTTCTCTCATTTTCAAATTACGTTTTCATATTCTTTCTTTTTCTAATTTCATCTCTTTCTTTTTCGTGAAAGTTAAAATCATAAACTCTCTCCATGAAATCACCATCAATCCACTTTTTTAACCATGTTATGCCTCCGTCAGTCCTTATTTGGTTATATCACCATATCACAGACGCAAAGAGTCTCACACTTAAGGAAGCTATGTTAATGTGTCAATTGTGGTTTATAGTTCCACATTAGATAAAATAGTAGATGTTGAGACACATATAAATGAGATGACCAATATAAAAGTAGAAGTTTAATTTTTATATTAGATTTAAATTTTTGGTTGTTGTTCGCTTTCATGCATTTTTTTAATCACTCCCTATTATTTTAAATTTCTTCACTTTGTGCCTTTGGTGAGATTTAACCATAGAAAAGCTCTAATGTGTTATGATGAATTAACAAACTACATGCTTATTAGAATTTTTAAATGCTTTTGTGTTTTTTTAATTGAGTCTAATTATTGGGAATTTTATTACTCAAAAATCTCCAACTCCTTTGACTCACTTTATTCGTTATAACCTCATGGACAAAACACGCAATATTTTTTACCGGTATCATTTATCTCAATCTAAAAAAAAAAATCACCTTCTTTCTTTTTCTAATTTTCTTTCTGTCTTCTCTAAAAGAAAGGAACATAAATCTCCCTCCATTAAATCACCATCAACCCATCTTTTTGATCTTGTTGTGCCTTTGTTTGACCTTATTTGATATGTCATATTATTACGAACACAAAGAGTCTCACACTTGTGCAAGAAATCTTAATATGTCAAATATGAGTTAAAGTTCTACAATTGATGGAGTAGTAGATGTTGAATAACAAACACGTGAGATGATCCAAATATATTTGCCTAAATATTTTGAATGAAGATGTAATATTAATCTCAGTTGTGTGGTTTTTCATATAGTCTAATACGGTGATACAACCCAATGTAAGCTCCATGAAAAGTACCAATATTATAATCATTTGTTTTTGTTAGTTTTTTTATGTAAGTTGTTTAACTTCTTTTTATCTTAAATTTTATATTTTTTATGTCATTCACTTTCATGTAATGTTTTTTGTCAAGACAATATTTTGTTTTAACCTCTATTATTTCAAATTTCTTCGCCTTTTTTAGAGTACGGGCAAAGGAGAAAGTTAGTTATAAGGTGGCAACCTAGTTGAGACGTCAAAACCTTCTCTTAAAGCTTGCATTCTA
>Ga0209282_1001774_pt1 | contig 12089 bp, 5 predicted proteins | sample Mtrugardesep15_FD_187529 | JGI IMG/M metagenome (GOLD analysis project Ga0209282, IMG submission 187529) | Root nodule microbial communities of legume samples collected from California, USA - M. trunc garden sep15 (SPAdes) (version 2) | ecosystem: Host-associated > Plants > Roots > Nodule...
GTTCTTCGCATAATGCAGGGCATCCAGTCGAAGTGGAGCATGATGGAGCAGATGCCGGCTCCCCGGAGGAGGAGTAAGAGTCCACGGGAGTAGGGTTTTATGATATTTTCTAGGTTTCTTATGACATTTTGAAGGATTTGATTGTAATCCTATAACATTTGCGCTTTTTGGCCCTTTTATAACATTATTCGTTACTTTTTCCCGTTGTTTTATTCTGCTATTTTTCGTTGATTGAATGAATGTTTGAATAAATGATGAAAAATGTATGCTTGAATGAATGTATGAATGAAGGATTGAAAAATTAGGGAAAATAGAGGTTTCTGCCTCTTCTGGTTTCATGCACAGAGTGTGCGTTAGTTAACTAACGCATGTGCTAATGGTTGCGTCAATTAACGCACGCAGTGTTTTACACATGCAGCAGTTAAGTAGCGCAGCGTGCGTTAACTAGCGCATACATTTACACTTGCGTTAGTTAACTAGCGCAAGAGCATTTTCGGAATGGCTGCAGGACGCGAGCGAAAAGTGCAGGGTGAAGAACAAAATTCATAAGGAAATTGTGCTTAAACCAAATTGGGAGACACTCTATTCATTATGTAGAATGCTTGACTTATAGCATAACCCCAAATTTAGAGGTAGTCGAGACTTCATTAATAGTGCTCTGGATATCCCTAAAATGCACTGATGTTTTTTCTTCGTCCTCCCATTTTGTTTGGGTGTGGCAACACAATTGGTTTGATATTGAATACCTTTTGCAACATAAATGGAAACAAGGAAAATTCTCGTACGATATTAATTGATTTTAACTAAGTGATGAAATTTTGAATCTACATTGCACCTGCATGATTAAATTTTTGTCAAACTATCCAATGAATATACTAAAACCATCTACAAAGATTAGGAAATATATGTGGTCGTCCATGGTAGCTATTGATATGGACCTCATAGGTCCATGTGATAGGGTTCAAGACATCTAGATTACATTTTTTTTTTGCCATTCAAAAAATAATAATATAGTTTTTTTGCATAGCAAAATGACATAAGTCACAAATTATAATATAGTTTATTTAAAATGTTTATTCTTGAAAATGAGGCATGACTAAGCCTAAAATACCATTGGGCTGATTTAGGAATGGTGACTGAATTACAAGCAGTGCCTTTATTCCTTTCAAATTGAACAAGATTCTTAGAGGAATGTTATCCTTTGTTGTGGAAATTCAGAGTTTGCCAAGGTATAGTTTTTAATAATGATTCCCTTTTTTTCGTCATGTGGTTACATTGAGGAAGGAACTTTGTTTCTCGAGTTCCGTAACTATTCAAAAGAGTGTTAAGTATAGTGTTGTAGGGTTTTGAGCTGCTGAACTAATAGAATCATAAAATAAAAGATACAAAGGTCTAAAAATAAAGGGTTAAAATTGTGTAAAATAGTTTGTTTACTTGATTATGTGTGTTAAAAAAATTATACGCCTAGTAGGAAAACACTAGTCCACCTTATCAAAACTGTGTGGTCTACAAAAATTAGTCTTGTTCAGCTATTTACGTGGATAATGTGTGAATCCTTTTGTTGTTGAGGATACGTAGTACCCCATGTTTGATAGAAGTTCTCCATATTCACATCAATTTTTGTTTCTCATATCCACGTTTTCTTAACTTTCGCCAAAAGTGGATCCTTGCTCTTATGTTTCTTAGGTTAGTGGCGCTATAAATATGGAGCATGAGTAAATTGGCCAATTGTCAAGTTCTATCCAGTAACAAAATAAAAAGAAAGCGTGTCGTAATTGATATCAAATGTTTTTGTTGACCGTCGTACAATTTTCGCATAAATCGCACAACAATTTTAGGGATTGTATGAACAATCAACAACGATCATGATATCATAAACACTCCTAACTGAAAAAAGAAAAAGAACAAGTAAGAAATGAAGAGTGAATGAATATGTTGAAGCACGCAAGACTATTTACAGTCATACACTTATCATCGACTGTAACTACAGTATGAAACATTTACAGTACAAAACCATCCAAACCTTAGGTGGAACGCCACAATCTGCATAGTTTGGGAGGATTTTGATATAAAACTCTTGAGACATTTTCGGATTATATAATCTGAACCGTCTTGAACTGTGTTCAAGTTTAGATTTTTGGAGGGCATTCATAATGAATGACATATATCGTATGAAATTGATGCTATGTCAGAAATCGAACTTAAATGCAGATGTTAACCACATACTCCCTCCGTCCCAAATTGTATGACGTTTTAGGCATTTCACACATATTAAGAAATGCAATTAATATTGTGTGGAAAAGAGATATTATGAGTTGTTTTAGAAAATTGTCCTTAATAAATAATATGAGAAAGATAAATGAAAGAATTGAAAGAAGAGAGAGTAATAAATAGTTAAGGTTATAATAGGAAAAATAACATTAATGTTGTATTGGTATCGTAAAGAAATATAATTTGAGACGGAGTATCATTTCCCGAAGCGTAGTTAGCTACAATTGAGGATAAAATAGTATTTTCCAAAGTTGCAACAAATTTCAAACGAGACGGAGACTAGATAGAAAGTCTACTGAAGAAACTCCCCCTAAATTCAGAGCGTAAGGGAGGGAAACGAAAAGGCAATCAAAATCACTTTTCGATTCGATTCGTTTTCAATAGCTTCGAGCGAGAACCAAACGAAACCATGGAGTCAGAAAGCGACGAGACTAGAATGAAAACCAGTAGTAATCAACAACGTCACGTTGGTTTACTCTACGACGAGAGGATGTGTAAGCACTACGATCCAGACGACGATCGCCATCCCGAAACTCCCAATCGCATTAGGGCTATTTGGGACAAGCTCCAAACCACCGGCATTACTGATCGGTAATCATCACATTAGGGCTTTTTCTTTTCCTTTCTTGTTTTCCGTTTGTTATCAGCTATATTCTGAAACTATTCCCTTGTTTTATCGTATCTCAGATGTGTGCTTTTGGACGCTAAAGAAGCTGAAGACAAACATTTATTAGCAGTCCATACCAAAAATCATGTTAATCTGATTAAGAATATAAGCTATAAGAGTTATAATACAAGGTGTAATGCTGCCGCCAAACTTAATTCTATATATTTCAACGAAGGTTCAACAAAATCTGCCTATCTTGCTGCTGGCAGTGCTATTGAGGTCTTATTTACGGATTTTCTGTACATAACGTTATTAATTGCTTGTTATTACATGTTTGGATGACCTAGTAGGAATTTGGTACATTAATTTCCCTATAAGCATTGATCCCATCATTGGAGTGAGAAACTTCCATTTCTAGAATATTGCTTTCACAATTCTCTAACATTAAATTATCTTGTCATGGCATCAAATTCTGTTCCTAAATGTTTTTCCTTACTTTACTTTATTATGAGCATTAGTTTATGTGAGGAGTTGGGGCAGCAATTTTTGCAGATAGTTAAAATGTTCTCTTAACATCCCTTAGTAAGTGCCATTTGTATCATGTTCATGACTAATCTAGGATTATAAAACAAGAGAGATAGTCTCCTCATATATGGCAACGGGAAATAAAGATATGAAAATGATCACCAATAGGAGTTTACTAATAGAAACTGGTACGCGATTTTGAGCCTAACTGAAGATGATTTTACAAACAGGCGGTTAAAAGAGTGGCTAGCAAGGAATTGCAATCTGCTGTTGCTATTGTTAGGCCTCCAGGTCATCATTGCGAGCAAAATAAAGCTATGGGATTTTGTCTATTCAACAACGTGGCAGTTGCTGCATCGTATCTCTTAAATGATAGTGTAAGTTACGTAGCATCTACTATCAATTCTATATTTACTATGAGTTTTGAGCCTTTGATCAGTTAGTTACTTTATTGCCCCTTTATTTTCTTATATGGTTTTGATGTGTGAATGACAGCCAGAACTTGGTGTAAAGAAAATTTTAATTGTTGACTGGGACGTTCATCATGGAAACGGTACTCAAAAAGTGTTTTGGAATGATTCTCGAGTGTTATTCTTCTCCGTTCATAGGTGTGTCAATTATTCTTGTGTATTTTCTGGTTATCTTCACTGGTTGTTAATCTTGTATTTGTTTCATAGTACTCATAATTACAAGTGTCTATAACTAAGTTGGTAACAGTTTTTGCAACTCTACTCGTTAATCCAATTGAGTTGGCCGCTAGATTGTTTCTTCCTTTTGAACTAGAAAATTAGGGATTTAAGATGAAATTCGTTTGATTTTCTATCACTTTCATTGTTGAACCTCAATCCTATCAACTTTCCTATTCATACAGGCATGAATTTGGGAGATTTTATCCATGTGGTGATGATGGCTTTTATAACATGATTGGAGAAGGAGTTGGTGCTGGATACAATATAAATGTGCCATGGGAGAATGGGAGATGTGGTGATGCAGACTATTTTGCAGTGTGGGACCACATCTTGCTCCCTGTTGCCAAAGAATTTAATCCAGACATAATTATAGTTTCTGCTGGATTTGATGCCGGTAATGGTTGCATAATTTTTAGTCTTTTTTTTGGGTTGCCTTGAGTTTGGTGTTTGTTGATTTTTTAAGTATAGCTAAGTAATTTTTTTTCGTGTAACAGCTGTTGGAGACCCTTTGGGTGGATGTTGCATCACACCATTTGGTTATTCCCTTCTGTTGAAAAAGGTTGCTTTTTGAAACCGACTTTTCTTGCTTACAACTTTCACGTGTTTATTGTAGTATGCTATTTTCTTGTTAAAACTAAAATTCCGAAGTGTATTTAATATAAAAAGTTAAATTCGATATTAGGCGTGTCCTTTTTGTTCTATTGATATTTTATAATTTGTCATGATTGCCATATTATTTGTTTTCAATTGCGTTTTTGGAATCATTGGAAACACTAAATAAAATGAACATCTTTAAAAAATATATATATCGGTCTTCGTTACAATTATGTTCTGTATTGATATAATCTTTTTATGTTTCAGTTGATGAATTTTGCTGAAGGTAGGATTGTACTGGTTTTAGAAGGTGGCTATAATCTTGACTCAATTGCAAAATCAATGCATGCCTGTGTGGAAGTTTTGCTTGAAGACAAGCCTCTTATGGGGTTTTCAGAGGCCCGTCCATTTGAGTCTACATGGCGTGTGATCCAAGCGGTAATAAGATGTGGCACTGATATATGTTTTTACCTTCTCTTACGGGCAACTTTTTTTTTCCCTGGGGATTGTGGGCGGGGTAGTGTCCATTTCTTATGTACTAGTTTTATGTGGAGCTCATGTAGCCTTAGATGTACATGAGAATCCTATTTTTGTTTTTGATATACAGCTGATTGCTTTAGTGCTAAGGTGGATGCATATTTTGCAGGTCCGCGAGGAGTTAAGTCCCTTTTGGCCTACACTTGGTTGTGAATTACCACAAAATATAATTTGTCCAGTGGCACCACCTCCGGTAATGGACTTCCATGATTCTTTTTCTACAGTTAATTCTTTTAATGTGATATCATATTATTGTTGTGTAAATCACTTTAAAAGTTGTGTGCCAGATTATAAATACTGATCAAATTGTTTTGAAGTATTTTATTACTTTTCTTTTTGCAATTTTGTAACTTCATCAAATTTATAAATAGTTATAATTTGGAAACAAAATTGATTATTATACCGAGCAAAGTTTTATTGATATGATGTCCAGTGGCCTTCATGGACTTACACAATTTGAAGTAGACCTCGGGAGTTAGTTAATATACTATGCTTAACTCATTTCTTTTTCTTTCTTTTTGGCCAAAATGATATAACGTTGTCTTCTTTTTCTTTTTCTTTTTTGACAAAATAACGTTGTTGCCTTATCTCATGTATATATTCCAGCTATAGACAAATTTGGTTTTTATATAGATTATGTTAGAGTATGGTAATAGGATAGTGAGTCATGCATGTGTGATTTGAGAATGATGCTAGAGGAACATAAATTTCTTACCTATTTAGCTTAATTTGTTTATTTTTTTCATGCCTATATCCCTTTTTCTTGCTGTATTTGTTTTCTATATCACTTTAACCTTTTGCCTTTACAGCATACTCTTTTATCAAGCTCTGACTCTGAGACCGAGGATGACAAAGCTCCACCGGAATTGGATAATGTTGCAGAACTGCTTGAGGATGTCATCAAACCACTTTCCAACCTCAAAGTTGATGCAGGTTAACACCCAATAATATATAACATTTAAAATTTGAGGCACACTTTGGAGGTTTAAATACATATTTTAATAAAATAAACTATATAACTCCTTATATTGGTGGCCATCAGTGGGGTGTGAGAGTAAGTTGGTCCTCTGCTAGATTGGATTCGGGGGTTTTCTGCTGTGAGAATGGGGGACTAAGCCCTAGACAACAACATTTGAATGCAGGATAACAAAACTTACCAACTTGCCAGATTAAAAGAATTCTCTATGTTTAATAGTTATTTATTTTTTTGGATAGACTATGTTTGATAGTTTATTTGAAGTGCCTAGGAACTTCTGCCACTGTCCTATTTATAGTCTTTGTTCATTTCCTCTTTGTCGAATCGCTGGTCTCTCTTCCGAGTTGGCTGGAACCTCCAGTCTTACTTGTGGGCAAGGAAAGAGGTATGGATAACTCGTCAATCGCCCTGGGTAATGTTTTTATTGGTATTATAGTTGTGTTGTTTAATTCCTTTGTCAGAGTAAACCTTCCAAATGGTGTCCAGCACTTGGTCACAGTTTGGACCCATCTCAGAATTAGGCCCTAGGGTCCTATCATCCTACAACAATGCCCTTCACTCGTTGAGAAAATCCAATTATTTTTTTGAGAATCTGTCATTATCCTCGTTATCCACCACCAAAGGCGGTTGCAGAACTGGCACTAAGGCTAGTCGTAGAATAATGTGTAATTTTCTGTGTCTATGGTATTTATAGACTTTCCTCAGGTGCCATTTGGCACAATAGTCCATTTAAGAGTTTCCACGGAATCCTTTGATTTGCAGAGGCAGTTATAAATTGCCAACTGTTGCCTTCAACGAGGTTGATTCACATGGTTTGTTAATGCTTACACTGGAATCAGGGGTACCGGGCTAGCCTATAAATTAGCTTGATAGACCGTTTGTGGGGTAAAGGTCAAGTCCACTAGGGTTCAAGTGATTGTATAGTTCGATAGCTATAAGATATGGCAGGCAAAAACTTATATATAATTTGTGAAGCTCTATCTCTGACGCAGATGAAGATCCTGATGCTTCTTGTTCCTGGCGATCCAAATTGGCAAATGTTTACGTATGGTATGCTTCTTATGGCTCAAATATGTGGAGACCAAGATTTGATTGCTACATAGCTGGTGGACAGGTAATGTATTGTTCAACTCAAGTTGTTTTTCCTATCTTGTATTACATATTTTAACGACAATACAGTTATGAAACCAATAGTTATATTTCCTTCATCCCGGCAGCATTTAATTTATTTATTATTATACCGGATTCAAATTTAAAAAATCTTTTTACATTTGTTAGTCTTTGTCACTTCTTCATAAAGCTGTCAAAATTGCTGCCTGTTAAAGAAAGGGTAGGCTTGCCTGAAATTTCTTTTGTTTTCTTTAATTTGCAAAAATCATTTTATAATTTGCTGTAGGTGATCGGTAATATAAAAAAAGTGAGCCTGTTGTATCCGATGGGATTAAATCTTGTGCTTTCAAACTGTTGGGTGATCATTATTTATTAATAGATCAAATTATGAAGACTTTGCAACATGCCATATTTCAGTTCTTGCTTCCATGTTTTCTTTTTCTACAGCTTTGTTTCTTCTGTTGTCTGTTATATTTTTACTGAGGTCCAATAAATGATTCGCAGGTGGAAGGTATGCAGAAGTCGTGCTCTGGTTCAATGAATAAAACTCTTCCAGATGAGATCTTTTGGAAGACTTTCCCTTGTCGTATATTTTTCGGTCGTGAATCCTCACATTCATGGGGTCCTGGAGGGGTTGCGTTTCTTAATCCTGAGAAAAATTCTCAGCACAAGACCTACATGTGCATGTACAAAATTTCGTAAGTAAATCTGTCTGGTGGTTAAAATCTGCTTTTATTTGTATATAATTTTTCTCCTTCAAAGAACATGACAATGCCGGGATCCTTGTTTGTTGCAGGCTAGAGCAGTACAATGATGTTTTATTTCAGGAAAATGGTCTAAGCCTTGATGCAGACTCTGCTTTATTTGATATGGCTACTTTGAATGCCATCTCCAACAAGGAGTTCGGTTCTCAGGAGGTTCTCAAAGTATATATTACTCGTCCCTACTCATTTTCTGAGCGATTATTGCACATATTTTGCTTCCTCATTTAATTAAGTGAAACTATCTTCCTCCTTGGTAATGACTTCTCTCTGATAATGTTGTACAGAATGGTTGGTATGGTAATGCTGTCTACTTAGGAAAGGAGCAAGACATTCCCATAATTACTATGACGTGAGTAACAAATTATTGGTTCTAATTGCCATATTTGGTTAACTTATTCTTGGTCCATATATGTAATGATATTCATATTAACTTAACCAGGTGTCCACTTCTTGATATTGAGCACTTCAAATCTGGGAAGCTACCATTGTGTGCGCCTAATAAATCGTACGCCAATACCTTGATAAGAGGGTTGGTAGAGGGAGAACAGCTCTCAGAGGCCGAAGCCATTGCTTACATAGACGCTGCTGCTAAATCATTATGATTTGCATAGGCTTTCTTAAAACAGTTCACTGGTTCATATTTTGTGTAGATAACCAGACCTTATTTTAGTCCTTCGACGCTCTACATATTTTGCGTAGTTTCGTAAATACATCGTGTGTGGGTGCTTTTATTTGCTACAAAGTTGATGCCAGTGTTGCATGTTTAAATGGATTGCAAGCATGCTTATTTTGTAAATGTTGACATTTGGTCGGTGACTGGAATATTGAATTTGAAAACAGGATTTGTCTAAATTATTGAATTGCTACTACGTTTATCACCAATGGCATCTAATTTTTCTTTTCGTCAGCAATATTTTGTATTGGTTATCGAAAATTTGAATTGCCTCAATAGTCTTGGTAATTATCCCTGCGAAATGGGTATAGACCTTGTAGCACCGTGGCTACCAATTTAGAGTTATTCCATCCTCAATTAAATTAATGTTATTTTGATTTATTTGTCTATTTTTATTTTATAGGACTTGAAGTTATTCGGTGCATTATTTCTTTGCAAAATTAATCTTATTTTTATACTTGGAAAAGATAAACGGTTTTTTCACCTATAGGGATTAGTGAAAAAAGTGCAACGAGTACAATAGTACAACTACAACTATAAACTTTTTTTTTTTATGAAAAGGAAAAAAATTATTGAATCAGACTCATCGTCTAACAAAATAGTGGCTAAAGAAAAGCAAGCAATGTTTGTGGCAACTCCTTCATAAGAATTATAGTGACCTTTGTTGATTAAAAAATCAGCTCAATGATTTGCTTTGCCATGAACATGAGAAATGAAAACATACAAAAGAGATGCAATATCGCGGAAAAGAGGGATGAGAAAAACATTCTTTGTTGAGCTGGATAGAACCAAACAATGAAACAATTTTTGACAAAGACTTAATTTATCTCCGGACAAAATCCAGATTACTAGACTTTTCCGTCTAAAAATTGAAGGGTTAACATAAAAAATACAAAGAGTTCCCAAATTGCATTGCTTGAGTCAAGATTCCTGTAAAAACTATGCATAAGTTACCGTGAGAGAGTCTCAGATAATTCCTCCATTCATTGAACCATTTCGAGTAGTTCAAGCAGCATCAATTAAATGAAGAGCCTTCTGAATTTTGTTTTGAAAAATTATATCTTCAAGTGAGAGATGGAAATAACTTGCTGATTGATTTTTAAAGGCTAAATACCACTTTTGGTTTTTTTAGTTTGATAGAATTCCCAAGTTAGTCATTTAAGTTTTGAAAGTTTCAATTTAGTCTTTTTAGTTTGACAGAATTCCCAAGTTAGTCCTTTAAGTTTCAAATAAGTCATTTTAGTTTGACAGAATTCTCAAGCTAGTCTTTTAAGTTTCAAACTAAAAAGGACCTATTTGGGTCCCAAATTAATCTTTTAAAAGACTAACTTGAGAATTTTGTCAAACTAAAAAAACTTATTTGAAACTTTTGAGACTTAACTTGAGAATTCTGTCAAACTAAAATGACTTTTACATTTGACTATTTTTAAATAAAAACTCCTCGGAAGACGAGTGTCTATTATGCCAATGGATTGGCTAAAAATATTCCAATTCATAACAAATCATAAAATTCTGAAAAATAGAATCATATATTTAATCATATAAAGATAGTTTTGAAAAATAAATACATGTCAACAAATACATTAAAATTCATAACAAATTTAAGCCTAAATCTCAACGTAGATCAAACTTAAAACCCGTGGAGTATAAACTTAATGAATGAAGTTTTTAATATTGTGTAGAAAAACATCTAAAAGTAGAAAAAAAAAAAATCCTTATGTTTAGTAAATGGGGGTAAGATCGTGATAATGTATTATTATACTCTTCACCATTCTGTAGTTCAAAAAACTATTATTCGTACGGTACCTAGACTCGTATCTGTATGGATAACAACTCCGTATCATATTCCATACTCGTATATGATGTCCGCATTTTAACTATCATAAATTAATAAACATCAAAATACAATTGTAATTGATAAAATAAAAATAAAAACCTAGTTTATAATTTATTCAAAAGTGCAACATGGATATAACATTTTCTAATACTATCGAATACCCTTCGGTTGGTTTCTTCTGCATTAATAGGTGAATGAGGTTGCTCACCACTTTGCTAGAGCAGCTGTATTCACATCAAGTCCCAAAATATTTTATCACCCCCTCCATGTATTGACTGACCCTTTAATTATTAATAAAATGGGTTGACTTTCTCCTTTTAAAAAAAGCTAACCAGATTTTCAAAACACACCAAATGAGTAAATACCGAAACAGTAAATTTATACTTTTTTGAATAGAATAAATTCATAAGCATGCAAGTAGAGGGAGGGGTGATTTTTGAGTGTTACAATCTGTACTAGTGGCCATACCCTTATTACAGATTTTTACCCTATTAATCGCAACTATTTTTTGGGTTTTTTGTGCGAACCCAATAGATCTCGATTCAATTGCCATCTGTAAACTATTTTCATAGACATTCAATCTTGTGCTTGCTAAGATTCCATTTCACTATTGTTTCCAGAAAATAGAATGAACTCCATCTGGTCACGGAAGAAAAACTACATCACTAAACCATAACATTGGATATCTAAACGCATGTTTTGTTTGGGAGATATGATTGATCAAAATGTTGTCTGACATACAGAGGGTGGGTTCTATTATGAACTGTGGCATAAATAACAACATGCTTTCTGCCGGAAGGCTGAGCTACAATTTATCTAAACACTATCGTAAAAATTAAAGAATGGACCAAAATTGAAGTAGTCACATATCTGGACCTGGAAAACCACTAGATGATACATTTGAAATGATTCATCCTTACTGTATTTTCCTTATCGACTTTTCATTGCTGCATGCCCAGAGTCGCTCAGATGTTTATGTAACTTATTCCTGAGAATAAAATCAAACAAAGTTATATAACAGTTTATCCTCACAGGTCACAACATAAACAATAATGAGAACAACTTGAATTTTGATGAGCAAGAGGGAGGAAATCTACCTTGACTCAAACTCCTGCTCACATGTCTCGCAAAAATGACCAAGATTTCTCTAATTCAAGATAAAAAATAAGAAATCAGAATAGAGCACAAAGGCTTCTGTTTAATTGGAAGACATGGAACACAACATAGCAAAATATACATATAACCAACGTTATCCTGGCTAAATGCCTCACATGTGTGAATTTAAAAAAACCACAGAATAATAAACAGGAAAATGGAAATCTGAACATGTCAAGATAGCAGACCTTTTAATTTCATCAAAATTAACCACACTTAGTAAAGAAAAAAAATTGGAAGTAAAACAAGGGTTTTCAAGTTAACGAAACTGCTAAAACAAAAACAGTATATTAGAACAGGTACAGCTACATACATATCTCAGTAGTCATGGCACAATACAGGAACAGAACA
>Ga0209282_1001775_pt1 | contig 12086 bp, 7 predicted proteins | sample Mtrugardesep15_FD_187529 | JGI IMG/M metagenome (GOLD analysis project Ga0209282, IMG submission 187529) | Root nodule microbial communities of legume samples collected from California, USA - M. trunc garden sep15 (SPAdes) (version 2) | ecosystem: Host-associated > Plants > Roots > Nodule...
TTTGTGAAAGTTTGATGAATGGTTGAATTTTGGTGAAATGGTGTTTTAATCTCAAATTTTATGCATCATTGAGTGTATTTTCATGTATATGACCTGTAAACATTATTTGGAACGAGTTTTGGGTTGGGAAAGATCAAAATTGGAATTTTTGGAGAAAAGGGGTTTGAAACTCGAAGTTTTTTTTTTTTCTGGACTGATGAGCGTTCGCTTAAGCGAGCCATCAGTGAGCGTGCCCAGTTGATTCTGGACACAGTTCGCTTGAGCGAGCTGTAAGCAAGCTCTAAGCGAACATGACTAGTGGTTCTGGACACAGTTCGCTTGAGCGAGCTTCAAGCGAGTGAGCCCAGAAGCTACTGGAACCTGGTCGCTCAAGCGAACCAGACTTCGCTTAAGCGAGCAGAGTCATGTTCAACAACTTTTGATTTTTCGCTTTGTGCACTTGGGGACCAATCCGAACTTCTTAGAATGTTTCTTTTGACTTGTTTAATCATTGTTTATACATCTAATCCTACTGGAACATCATTTGAAGTCAAATTGGACATGAATTTATGAAATGAACTTAACCTTTGGAAAATGTCTAAGAACGCCGATTTTTCCGAAACTTGTTTTTCTCAAGTGAATGATGTAGGGTTAAGTATGTATGATGTTTATGTGGTTACTAAAAATGGTATTGATTCATTTCATTGAGAGTCAATTCGTTTTACTTTGAAAATGAATACTATTTAGAAAAGTGGCATTATGAGACGAACTTTGTGATTTGATAGATTTCTTAGTAGTTGGCCGGTGAAACGCACATGTGTGTACACCTACACTCATAAGTGATTAGTGTGCATGCATAGTTGAGGCAATTGAATTACTTTGCTTTGTTTTGGTTCATTAACCCCAATTGTTCAAAGTTGTGAAATATATTATACGAACTTGGTCGAAAATATTCATTGAACCCGTTTACTTTGAAATTCTTTCATGAATGGTTTGTTATGAATAAACAAAGATGTATGAATGATTGATGGGTGTTGAATATGATGTAATCATGATGTGGTGTATTTTCTCCTTTACTTGAATTGCGAGAATGTCATGAAGTTGTTGAACTACTTGGTGATGTTATTGGTGTTTATATATGTTATGTGCATATATGTTGCTGGTGAATTTTCTTACATGTTATTGGTGTTGAATTTTGGTGAAAGCATGTACTCTTATAGCCGTTGAAAAATATGGTGAATGTATGCATAGTTGATTGAGTCATATGTTCACACAATACACGTTGAGTCAGATGTTTACATCCATATTGCCGTTGACCGGATACTTGTATCCATATAGCCGTTAAAATTATAGATGTTGACAATGATCTTCTGTTGGCATCAAGAGTGACGACCTCAGAGGTGAATTGATACCACATGTGTCTAGAGTCGGTCTAGGCACATTGCATGTTTAGGATGTGTCATAAATGTTTATGTGCTCGATGTGAATTATGTGTTGGTGCATTTATGTGCTTGGTGATTATTTGCAATTAATGAATCTTATACTTGTACAAATATGGTTGATGATGATTTATGATGATGCCCATTTATGAACAATGAAATATTATGTTATTTAATTATGTTTATCTTTTCGATTATGATTGATGTGAAGCTAACCCCCAGTGGTCTGTGATGGACCGCCTACCTATTTGTATGAATGGGTAGACGGCGTGCAGGATTAGTTGATTTACATTGCTTGGTGAGTTGCTTGAGGATAGCGGGAGCTTCCTCCGTTTATTTCGCTTTGTCGTGTCTTATAAAGGCTCTGATCTAGGACGACGTTTATTTTTTGGGATTTGATTATGATCTAGTTGTACTTTCTTTGTTGATGACATGACTATATTATTGAAGTGTATGGTGATATTCCGCTGTGATGTTTTATGTTGAGATATTCTATACATGTCTATTGTGGATTATTCGAAGACGTGACGTCTATTTCTTAATTATTTATTATAATTGCGTGATTTATCGCTTTAATAAAAATAGGACGTTACACTAACGACCAATCATTGAGTAAAATAACTTCAAAGTTTTAGTTTAACTTCTCAAAAGCAGTTGATAATACATGAAATTCTTATTGGATCACCAAATTATTTGTTGTAAATAAAGAAGTTGCAAATGAATAGAAATTCATATTATAGATGATTCCCATGTTTGGCTTGCAAACACATCTAACTCTCCATAATATTCAATTCCTCTTTAGTTCATCCATATAACTAGATTGACTATAATGCCATGTACCTGCAACAACCATTAAAGTAATGACTACTATATACGATAATCAAAATATGAACATGTAGAAGATCAAATGTAACTAGAATTCAATTAACAAGTAAAAATTATACTTAATTATAAAATATAAGATCTCAAAAAAACCTTAGTATGATCATTTTCATTTAAAAATATACATCTTCCAAATACATTTTACTTTTCAAACTATGTTTATGTTAGAGATTAAAAGAGAGAAAATGATGTGACCATAATTGCACTCTTAAAAATAAGGGAAATGTTAATCAATGCATTTGAGGTATTGTTTAAGCAATCAATAGTAATAACTTTTGCATAAAAGTTCATGCGATTATCACTTTTTCATATGTTTGACTTATATTTTCAAGAGAATATTTTTATTCATGGTTTTCTTAAACAATGCCCTTAAGGCACTTGTTAACAAGACCCTAAAAATAATTATGCATGAAATATGTGTCATTTGGATATAGGTTTCATAATATGATATATACCTGATGAAGCATATGCCTAGAGTTGACAAGGATGATTTCAATAATAGAGACTTCCTGTGGATCAAAAGATAACAAGATAGTAAAAGAATGAGAATATTATCACATACAAGTACAAGCCATATATGCAAACATTTTCATACCACAAAAATCTAATTAGACAAGTATTTGTCATAACATACCCTGCCACCAGTCCCCTCTTGTAGCCATTTGGGAATCATCTTCTCCTCCAGGATTCTTGTGCTATAAGTTAAACATAATGTTAAGCATATACTTGATATAAAAAATAATTGTAAACCATGTAATATAATACTCCTTCCAATCTCGAATATAAGCAAAAATAAAGTCAAACAAAGTAGATGTATTTGGTTCAATTTTTTCACCATATACATCAACTTTATCTGAGACCAGAGTAATATATAAAAAAATAATGATCTAATTATTTTTACACTCACTTTGGAGTTGAAAGCAGCATTTTGAGTACTTTGAGGTTGAGGATATATGTCTTGACCACCATAATAGATTGATGAACTAAGGTGACATGGGTGAGCTCTTTGACCCGTATAGAGCCAGCTCATATCTGTATTTTTTGTGTTGTGAGCTTCACCACTATTGTCTTTAAAGATGCTATCTGTATTTAGAGGAGAAAAAGGAAATTTAAAAGAAATATTATATCTAACATTAAGGAATTATTTTTAAGCAAATTAAACAAATTTTTTTTCTATAGGCCATATATACACTGTACATTGTACCTAGAAATTTAGGAAACACAATACACTGCACATTTTTCTGAAATCTAGATACATTGTACATATTATTCCATATATGGGAAAGCTTAACCAATTATATTTATTGGGTCAAAATTCAAAATTAAAAACAAATTTTTTATGATCCTCTTTACAAACATAAAAATTATTAATTATTATCTGGAAAAATTGACCAAAAGGAAAATGCAATTAAAATTACGTAATTTCGTCCATATTATATTTTACATATATTGTCAGAAAAACACGCATAGCAAAATTAAAAAAAACAGAGATTTTTCGCGTGAATTTAACTTAGTTGGTAGAAACATTACATAATATGTGCATGAATTAAGTTCGAATTCTGAATACTCTACTTATTCACCTGACAACTTGACCAATAAAAAACAAAGGCTTTAGTCAAGAAAATAAAAATTACATAGGCTAAAACAGAACATACCACCTTGAGTACCTGTTTTGGTGTTCAGTGTATCATTAGTAGTTTTGCCACTTACTTCAGATCTCACAGATTGTCTCCCTAAAATCTGAATCAACACAATTCAGGAAAATGAATAAAAAGAACTCAGATATATCCATGTTCAATGAACTTGTTAGATGATACAACATGGGTGCAAATAAGAACTTCAACATTTAGATAAATTCAATAACGAGATGCATGAAATAAGGTTGAAATATGAAGCACTAACAAAGCCACTTACACTAGACCAATACACAGAAACTCGTAATAATTTGAAAAAATGAATTAACTAAATATCGAGTCAGTAGTGTCCGACACTGATGCATGTCAGACAACAAGCTTGCTTTCAGACATGAATGTTGGTGCTAATATAAACTTTGATTTTTGAAGATGAAATTATATTGATCAACAAAACATGTAATGATCTTATAAAAATAAAACCATGAAATGGGGTTGAATAAAACTAAACAAAAGCATAAAACAAACAAAAAATAAGATTTGATATGAAAGAAAAAGCATTATTACCTTAGGTGATTGAGTAGAAAAAATGGATCCATAAATTCCAGAAGAAGAAGAAGATGAGTGACATTGTTTAGACCCAAAGAACTCAGAACAAGGTGAAGAAGAAATACCCTTTTGCTTATTTTTTCCTTCCATTCTTTCTCCTTTGAAAATGTTTCAACAAAAGTGAGAAGTTTTTTTAATATTTATAAACAATTAAACAACCCCAAAAAGTGCATGAACCACCGTTTAAAAAGGCCATAAAATAAGAAAAAAAACAAAAAACCCAATTACGTTTTTCTTTGGAAAGAAACGAAATGAGAAGGAAAGTAGAGAAAACGTAAAAGCTTGCGTCAGTGAGTGTATTTTTCAAACTATTTTAAGGCAGGAAATAGGGTAAGTAAGTGATGTATGAAATGGATTTTTTCCTTTTTCTATTTTCCTTTTTTTCTTACTTGGAATTTGAATTTTTTTTCCTCTATCCTTAAATATTATAGAAAGAAAAACTATATACTCCATCTAATCTTTATTTATAAAAGAAATTTGAGTCAACAAAAGTTGATGTATCTTATCTAAATTTGAACTATATACATTAACTTTGTTGATTCAGACGTTTTTAATGAATACGACGGGAGTGTATGTATATATATAAAAGAAAATGCTATCTCTTTAGAAAAATAACATTAAGAATTTTTCAAGACACCGTTGGCAAGTTTTAATTACATTATTTATTTGTTCACTTCTTACTTTTCAGTTACACCTCCTTAAATTGTGACAAATAATATATTATAATTGGTTTCCCTTTATTTTTGAAGAATTCTTAATGTTATTATTCTAAAGATATAACATTGCTCATGTATATAAAAAAAAAAGCAGGGGAGTATCTTTCTTGCAGTATTTTCTTTTCTCTTCTCTTTTTCTTTGTCTCTGTTTTTCATTTTTTTGGTTTTGTCTTCTTGTGTTGTAAATAGATAAACTCAATTTTGAATGAATGTGTGACACATGTGCTATTTTGTTTTACTCCTTTGGGTGGTTTTTTTTTTCCTGTCTGCCTCTATTGTGAAAAAAAATATTAATTTGTCCTACTTGAAAATTTAAATATGTAAATGCCCTAGTTTAGATTTGTTAGTAGGAGGCGCATTCGTTGCTAACGTGTCCTCGAGTTTGTCAATTAAAATGGTGGACTCGTGAAGACCTTTTATTCTATTTTTATTTTTTTTCTTTTTATCTTGTTGTTTTATATTATTATTTTTCAATTTTCATTATTAAAACATAAAAAAATAAATTAAAAATATAGTAATAAAATGGATAATAAAATATTACAAATTAAAAATTCATTACGGAAAATAAAAATACAAATGTCCGTCTATGCCACATCCCCTGCGTCTATGTCGGTTGTATGATGTCGATATTTGAAAATGTTGTGTTGCGGCGGACATATTAGGGACTTCAAAATTTTATGGTGAATCTTCTGGTGATTCAGGTTGTTGTGAACATGGGTCCCTTAAATGTTTGTTGCTGGAAAGATATTTTGTATACGATTTAAACCAAAGCATATACTCCCTCGTTGGTTTAACTTCATTTGCATAACGCTCGCCATGCAACACATAGTCATAACGATTTTCCCACATTTGGATTTCTTCATGGTACTTCTTCATTCATTTTGGTTCATCTAGTATATATTGCGTGAGTCTAAATTGGAGTCACACTCTATCTGATTGGTGAATTTCTACCAAGTGATAACAAAATATATAAGTTTTGGAAGTCCACAGTTGACTTTCCTCTTCGAAATGGTTGGAACGATACTCCAATAACCCATGTGTATTGTATCCACCACATTCCACATAATTTTATGCTATCCACAACTTTTTTTTATAACTTATCTAATTATTATTTTTATGATAATTTTTCAGTGTAGGTTATGCATTGAACAAGCCTTACATTCAAATATTACCGCAACAAAATCCGAGGGGAAAACGAAGAAGTTGTGAACTGGCTAGACAAAATACCCAAAGAAAATTTGACACAAGCATATGACAAAGGTGTATGCTGAGGTCACATGACCTGTAATCTTGCAGAGTCGATGAACAATGTGTTCAAGGGTATTCGCAACCTCCCTAAAACTGCTTTGGTCAAGTCAACCTATTATAGGCCTGCATCACTTTTTGCATAGCGAGGAGAGAACACAGATATCAGGTTGAAGACTAATCAAGCTTACACCGAGCATTGCATGAACACACTTAAAGCCGAAGTGATTAAGTCCACACTCACGAAGTTAATCAGGTTGATCGAGAAATGCATACTTTTTCTGTCCGTGAAACTGTCGACCACAAGCCGGGAAGGCCAAAGGGAACTTTCAAGGTCGACTTGCATGCAAAGTGGTGTGATTGTAGGAAATTTCAGGCTTTCCATATGCCTTGTTCACATGTCATAGTTGCTTGTTCCAGTTTTAATCACGACTACCAACGATATATCCATCAAGTTTACCGCAGTGATTGTGTATTCAATGTCTATAATACCAAGTTCGAAGTAATTCAACACCCTTCATATTGGATCCTATACGAAGGGGAAATTCTCTGCCATGATGAGACAACGCGAAGAGTGCAAAAAGGTCGTCCAAATAGTACTCGCATTCTGACCGAAATGGACGAGGTGGAAAGAAATCCAAGGAAATGTGGAATATGTCGTGAGACCGAGTATTCACGGAAAAACTGTCCACTTACTAGACAAAACTAGTTAATTTTATGTAATTGGTATTTTATATTGTGTTATCTATTAATGTAATAAATATTATTGTTGTTATATTTTATTATGAAATTTATTAGTCTATTTTCAAAATATTTTTAATTTAAGTTTTTAGGTTTTAATAGTTAAAATTGAAAGAAATAATTCTACAAAACTACAAAATAAAAAAACGAAAAAATTAAATAAAGAAAGGTCTTCATGAGTCCGCCATTTCATTTGGGAAACTCGATGCCACATCACCATCGAGTGCGCCATTTCATTTGACAAACTAATGCTTCAAAATTTGAACTAGGACATATTGGTATTTAAATTTACAAGTAGGGCATATTGGTAATAAAAACTCACAACTAGGGCAGACATGAAAAAAAGCCCCCTTGGGTAGGGCCTAAATGAATGAACACAATTGTATGTGGTTCAAGTTGACACAATTATACATGGTAGTAAAATCTTGGCGGTTGATTTGAGATTAGGCGGTTTAAATTATAAAGTATGATTTATTACTTTAAATGATCTTAAATGTCAATCTAAATCAAATGGTAGAAAGTTATATTGCATGCTCTAGACCACATCTTCCCTACACCCACCACCGAACATAGCTCATCCTCACCCTCTCTCAAAGAAACTGACCTAGCCCTATGGAAATGCCTTGATGTTATCGTTCTTCAGTAGATTTATGGTACAATATCAATTGACATTCTTCATACCATCATTAAGAGTAACTTTAACACACAAACAACCTGGGAATTTCTCTTCAACATATTTGACAAAAAAATATTCTTGTGTACTCTATATAGAGCAAGAATTCTCTCATGTCACCATGGAGCAATTCCCAGATGTCTCATCATATTGTCAATACATTAAGTCTCTTTCTGATCAGTTGGCTAATATTGGTAACTAATGGTCGAATTTAAGCAAGTGTATCAAATCATTTACTGAGTAATAGAGTGATAAGTAGTGTATCGTTTCCAAAAGGATTGTCGTTTCAACCAAACAATCCGTGTTACTTATTTGGGAACAAATAAAAAAAAAGATACAAGAGTTTAGAGTTTTGCAAAGTTAATATGTTTGCAACAGAGCAAAGTTTACCTGTTTGATTGCAGAATGTTAGCGGCGGTTAGGATTCTTGGAATCCCCTCTATTTAATTGTTGGAATTACGTAATAGTCAAGTCTTATTCATGTTATTAACAGTTATCTATCTAAGTGATGAGTTCGTGGGATTTTACTACCTATCAGCTGTCAAGTTGCATTTGCTCATCACATAGGGATGGTAAGTGTGGGGCCATACTCTCTTAGAAATATGGGCTCATTCCCCTCTAGTTGTCGAGTTGCACCTGCTGATCACACGAACGTACCTGTCGGGTCTTACTATCTCAAAGGTAATTGAAATATAAACTTAAGTTAGCTTTCCTAAATTTCAAAAAATGTAGTCCCAAGGTTCTAAAAGATCCGCTAATCTATGAATCTTAAAAGCACATAGCACACTCTCCGTCTCGGTAGTTTTACAAACAGGAAGCCCTATCAGCGTATACCTTACCAAGTTGAAAGAAGAGTGGAGTTTATTGGGCTGATTTAAGTCGTGAAGTCATCTGTTTCCTTAATTACTAACTAGTTACTTCCTTATTCTGGCATATATACATCAATATTAGGTATGTCACCTCCCTAAGTACCTTTCTCTTAGGGTTCGCTCTCTTTCAGCTTGTTTTCCCGTTTGCTAATTTTTTTGTTTCCCGGTTTACTAATTAATTACTTCATGATTAAACATATACACATCAATAATAGGTAATGTCACCTCCCTAAGTGCCTAAGTCAGGGTTATGCTTCAAAGGAGACAAATCTTACGCACGATAATAATACTAAATAACATAAAGATAAATAACTAAATAAAGACCTTAAATTAAATAAATTATCGAACAACCAGAGTAGATGTTCATCTTAGAACCCTAGCCTAAAACGATTTAGTTACACATGGTAACTAAAAACAAATTACAAAAGAAATAAGGCTTAAACCACTTTTCAGCCCCCTAACTTTACCCCATTTTGAAACTTTGAGGCCCCCTTGATTTTGACCCCGTCAACACTCACGTGGCCCCTCACTTAAGTGAGTTGGACGCGATATGGATTATTATTCAATTAAATTTAAATGATAAAACCACTATGTATATTATAATTAAAAAACAAAAACAAAAAGCAGAAAAAAAGAAATAGAAAGGCACGTGACTGTTGGTTGAAGATATTCTTCTTCTTCATAAACTTAAAAACTCTTATCTTATCCTCTTCTCTCTCTTTCTCTATCATACATAAACACAAACACTTTAAACTCGTTAATGATATCTAAGATCTAACACTCAAACTGGACCACTTAAACTAAATAATCTCTTCCATCTTTCATCACGGATATAGATGAAGAGAGTGTGATTCATTTGACGCTGTCGGTGAACAAGTCTGACGGTTTCGGCGACGTGGCTTCTGTTATTGCTTAGGGCCTCAAAGATGGAACAGTGGAGTTTGGGTTCCTTGTGTCAGCTTTGTTTATGTACAAGAACAATATGTGTCAATCCGACTAGAGATCTATGAAGGTTGTTTTCAACCCACTCAAATTTGCAGTTTCTCCAAATTACTACAACACAAAAACCCATGAGATTTCATTGGAAGGTTTAAGATGCAGAATACTTAGGGTGTGTTTGGATGGAGGATTTAGGACGGGAGGGTTCATTTTTCATTTTTAAATTACGGACACTATGAAGTGTTTTTTAAAAAGTTAACAAATTAACATGATAAACAATTATATAATACTTCAATTACACTTAATTTATTTTAGAAAAACACGTCATATAGTCCGTAATTTAAAAAAGAAAAGTAAACCCTCCCCTCCCTTCCCCTCCTAAACCTTCAATCCAAACACACCCTTAATGAATTATATTGATATGTTATTTACTTATTATATGACTGCGATATGAAGATCTTCTTCTGCTCTTGTTGTTCACGTGCCTTTCTATTTCCTTTTTTTAATTATAATATACAACGTGGCTTTTTTATTTAAATTTAATTGAATAATAACCGACGTGGTATCCAACTCACTTAAGTGAGGGGTCACGTGGACGTTAACCGGGTCAAAATCAAAGGGGGCCTCAACGTTACAAAAGGGGATAAAGTTAGAGGGCTGGAAAGTGATTTTTTAATAGGGGGTCAAAATCGCAATTATGGCAAAGTTAGAGGGATAAAAGTGCATTTAAGCCAAGAAATAAAACATGCCCTAGAGAAATTTGGAGTGAGGAGAGAAACTTCTCCCTTGAAGCTCCTAGTGTTTGCCTTCCACCTGAACCACTTAGTTTTGAATGGGACATAACGTATGAGGAGAGCAGTATTTATAGGGAGAGTTTCCACCTAAACTTAGGCTAAAATAGCAGGCTTTTCCACCAAAAATTCACAAAACAACGCCTTGGCCCACAAGGAACAAGCGCCAGGTGCCTAGAACCATGCGACAGACGCATGTGAGTGATGTTTCAGGTGCCAGACGCTTACATCCATGTGTCAGGTGCCTAGGAGCACATAAATGTGTGTCAAGCGCATGTGAGTGTTGTCTGGTCCCCAGAACGCCTATTTCTTCCTCTTTTTGGGTGTTTGCTTCCATATAAGATATCTTGGAACTTGGGAATATAATTCCTCCCTTTGTAACGTCTTCTGAGGCCTCTTGAATCTTCGTTCTTTCATCTTCCCGAGGTCTTCACAAATCTTCAGATATATTACATCAAAACACCCTAAAATTTCTATGTTTCGGGAAAAATAGAGTTACAGACTTAAATATAGAAAACATTACAAATGCCCCAAAATTATAAGCAATTGCACTAATACTCCTCTATTCTGGATTAAAACCTACTAAAAATGACTGAAAAACAAGCTAAGAATTACGTAAGATGATCTGTCATCAGTAACCATGCACAAAATTACAATTTCAGGAGAATGATTGATTATTTACTCTCTAGATGTGAGACACATGTGATATTTTAATCGTTTGGATGGAATCTTGATGCAAACATTAATCATTATACTTCAAGAATATTATCTAAACCTTAAACCTTACTAAATCCATTCAAACATAATTTGGTTGTTGAAAAGAAAATAAAAATATCATATTAAACCATTATAAATACGAAGTTATATTAATAAGTAGTTATTATCGTTGGTGGAATGGGTTTAAAAGTCTAAAATCGTTCAACTTAGTTATGGTTGGCAAACAAGCTTGGAAGTTTATCTGTAATCTAAATGCCCTAATCACATGATTACATAAAGCTAAATATTTTTCTCAAGGTGGTTATTTTAGTGCAGAAATTGGTCACAATCCAAGCTATGTCTGGCTTGGAATTTGAGTGTGAAAGATGTTCTTCAGAGATGTTTCAAATGGAGCATGGGATTGAGTGAAAGTATAACGGTGTGGCATCAGCTATACAAGATATTTTTTGGAGCATGTTCCTCTGTCCACTTCTCGTGAAGATTTTCTACCACAGTATAAAACTAATTTTCTAACTCACATGGAAATTATGGCAGTTCTCTTCACGTGGTCTAATATACAGTTATTTGGTGCTAATGTTTCTGTTCATTTAGTCGCTTAATATTTGATCTTCTGTTAATTGTATATGTTGTAATTCCCAAGAGCTCCAACAAGTATAACGGTTGTTATCCTAATCCTTGGATGTTTCTTGGCAAGATATTTTCTCTTCATTTAGTCGTTCAATATGTAATCAAGCTTGGCAAGAAACTAATTTCAATGAACATGTTATTTGGGGAATTTCCAAGAAACATCCAAGGATCGGGATAACAACCTTGTATATGTTGTAAGTAATCCCATAAAAACTAATTTTGTACATG
>Ga0209282_1001777_pt1 | contig 12082 bp, 7 predicted proteins | sample Mtrugardesep15_FD_187529 | JGI IMG/M metagenome (GOLD analysis project Ga0209282, IMG submission 187529) | Root nodule microbial communities of legume samples collected from California, USA - M. trunc garden sep15 (SPAdes) (version 2) | ecosystem: Host-associated > Plants > Roots > Nodule...
CAAATGTAGTCTATAGGTATTCCATATAACTAAAGGTGTCTGCAACTCATTCACAAAATGATGTGAATGTTTGTCGAACTACATTTAAGGGTAACACTATTTTTTCCCTATGACTTATTTAACATCAATTGAAATATATAATATAACTTATTGATGTCTATTATGGTCGATATGACTCGTGCGTCGCACGGGTCAAAAGTCTAGTTATTTTTAAGGGAAGTTATGCTTTACCATCTTTTAAGGGAAATTCTGATTTACCGTGATTAGTAATAATGCATAAATTAATTTCCTCAAATAGTACACAATGACTATCTGAGCGAAAACTTATATACGTAATTATTTTTACTTTGATAGTATAAAAAAAAATATTTTTATTAAATTGAAAAAAATATTGAAGAGTATTCACCGTCATTATAAAATTCTTTTAAGGCAAGTCTTTAAAAACAAATAAAAGTTTTATGATTTTGCATAATTAGTAATAATTTATAGTTTTTTTTTCCTGAAATATTATACACTACACATAAATTATCTACAAAATATAAAATAAAAAGAGATCAAGATCCAGTTAATGGGCGAAAGAGAAGGATAGGAGGAGAAGGAAAGGTGAAAAAAGAGACTGGGGAGAATTTTGCAAAACTGGTACGCTCCAAAAATTCTTTATGGAGACTATGTTTGGTTTGGCTTTTATATAGCTAGAAGCAATTCTACAACATTCCAAAAGTAATTCTACAACATTTTAATATGTTTGGTTTGGTTTTTCATAATTGCTTCTATCCTCCAAAAGCACTAACTTTTGGCTTTTCAAGAATCAATTCTACATTATATTTTTTATTTTAATTATTACAACCTATTATTTTTCTTTATTGCCCTTTATCAATTCTCTTTCTTTTTGCTTTGTAATTAATTTGATGAAACAAATTTAATCAAAAAATTTAACGAACCAAATTATCCCCTAAAAATATTTATGGTCATGAGTTACCAAATTTTGGATTTTTCTTTACGGTGTCCCCATTTAAATCTATTGTACTTTTGGCGACTAACTTTAGTATTATTTAACTTAAATATATTTTATCAAAAAATATAAAATATAAGAACAAATATTTTGTAAAAAAATAATTAGTTTAATGATCGTATTTATTATGTTTTAAATTAATATATAGAAACTTTTTTTATTCAAATTAAATAATATATCCACATTTAATATTGATCTATATATACATTCAACTATGTACATTTACTTTAATTTAGCTATGTCAATTTTAGTAATTATACATTCAAAAGTGATTTTGATAAAAACTATCCAAACAACATTCAGTTTGTTTAATCAATTCTGCATTATTGTATCCAAACATAAATCAATTCTCTCAAAATCAATTCTATCCTAATCAATTATGTCATAATCAATTTTGTCATAATCAATTCTATCCAAAGCTGAACCAAACAGATACTGAGATTTGAGGTGTTGATTCCTGTCTTTATATTTGTCTATTGTTTTTTTATCTCTTGTTTTTTAAGTACTGTTTACTTTTTTTTACCCGTGTTCTATCAATGCATGCTACTATTATTGAACCTGCAAAATTGGTATAGCATGATTAACATCTTTGTTTACATGCTATGAAGCACACATATACACCAAACACAATACGGATATTGAAACACATTTAATCTAAAAAGTGTCATAATTCATAGTTTAGATGTTTACTATGTTGACCTTTGTATCAATGCAACACTAAGTATGTATACCACTCTAAAAAACAAAAGTATGCATGCTACTATTATTTTATTGGAGCTTTTAATATTGATATTTTGTCAATAAAGTTCAATTCATTGCTTTTCTAAAAAATAAACCAATAAATTCATGGCTAGTTTTTTTTTCTTCATCAACCATCATTGTTTTTCGTTTCAAACGAAAGATCACAAGCCACAAAACAGGAACCCTACTTATGGGTCTCATTCTTCAACAAAATTTAGAGAGTAATACGTAAAAAAACAAATTATCAAAACCAGGATAACAAAGGTGAATTTGTGCTTAAGTCTTATATTGTGAACTTGCCGATGAACTGCTCCAACATTGGTACGGATTTGTCTAGGGTTACCACGACAAACCCTAGCCTTAAAATTTCCGCGGGATGTCGTACAAACAACTGCATAGATTAATATTTAAAGGTTTAAATACCATTTTTGGTCATTTTAGTTTGACAGAATTCTCAAGGTAGTTATTTAAGTTTTGAAAGTTTCAATTTGGTCCTTTTAGCTTGACATAATTCCCAAGTTAGTCCTTTAAGTTTCAAAAGTTTCAAATAGGTCCTTTTAGTTTGACAAAATTCTCAATTTAGTCTTTAAGTTTCAAACTAAAAGGATCTATTTGGGTCCCAAGTTAGTCCTTTGAGAATTTTGTCAAACGAAAATGACATTTTTGAAACTTAAATGACTAACTTGAAAATTCTTTCAAACTAAAATGACATATTTGAAACTTTCGAAACTTAAATGACTAACTTAGAATTCTATCAAACTAGAAGGAACAAAAGTGGTATTTGGCCTATTTAAAGAGAAGAAATAGAAAGTGGTGTGATAAGAAGAAAGTTAAAGATAAAATAAGGTGTTGAATAGGTGTCGGGTAAACCGGATGTTAAAGAAAAACAAAAATCTGTTTTTTGTCTTTTTTGTTAACTCTTAAATTGTTTTTAAAAAAGATTAACTTCTCTCGACATTATTTTTTTTTTCTCACTTAATTTTGTTAACTTTTTAGACCATAATATATTGAGAATTCATGATGCATTTGAAGCTCTAAGCAATTGCAGCATCCAACTTCAATTTTTTGTCAAAAGAAACTTAAAATATTAAAACTTTACATCAAATAATATTGTATAAAATCAAATCATCATCCCACATAACACTATCAGATTCTCCAACAAACCAAAAAAATATAAAGAACCGCACATGAAGTATTCCAAAAGATTCATAAAATTTATACTCCAAAATAATTAATTATCCAGTTAAAGATATTTGCACATTTTATAATACTGTCCTTGAATATTTTTCACCATCATATTTTCACACTCTTCTCCTTCTAACATAAGGTAGTTTTTGTTCAAAAAGCAAAAGGTAGTGGACTAGATAGAGAGCGGGTAAGACCATGCAAGGGAAGAGACCTCGTTCTTCAATGGAAGAAACAACAAGAATGTCAAAAATAACCTCAGAGTTGAATGAGATAGCAAAAATCCATGATATCTTTGGTGTTTGCTTTTTCTGTAAAAGATGCATCCTACACGGTATCAATATCTACATGTACAGGTACGCTACTTTTGTTTTTTAATCACTTGCGATAACTCGTTTTTTTAACGTGAAACATGATTAATAACCCATTCATTCTTACTGATTATGCTACAAGTACAATGTACGAGTATTGACTATTGAGTATAAAATAATCAACATTGACGTTAAGTTATGTTACTTACTACAAGTCTACAACTTGATTAGGCACCACACCACCTTTTGATTTATTTATTATTATGGATTATGTAACTACTCAAGTCTACAACAATAGATTTTTTTTGTTGTTGAAGGAAATAGAATGTTGGTATCTTATATATAAAAGTTCCTATTTGAATATTTATTTTAAATTTTCTTTTCCAGAGACAATGCTTTTTGCACAAAGAAATGCCGTGAACAACAGATAGATCAAGATAAGAGAGAAGACAGTTTTCTTATGGAAACGAAGAAACAAGTTCCAACTTCTTCATCTAGGTTTGAGAAATCTCAAGTCACCACCACCGAAAAACCATCGTTGTTTTATATCAGTTGAAGAAATAGTTAGACTACTAAATTGATGAGTATGAATATGAACCGTGATTGATTTGTGGACCATTTTGTTATGTCCATTCAGAAGTCTCTATCCCTCGTTTAGTTATTTCAATGTTGTTTCATTAAATAGTTAAACTAACTCACAATTGTTTTATTAAATGGTTAAGCTAACTCTGAAAATCTAGACTGCTATGAAGGTAGTCCATCTACTAATTATAATTCTCCAAATAAATAAATAAATCTAGACTGCATGTGCGCTTAGATCCTTGTTCAAGCATTAGTTAATCATTCTTGAGAAAATATGATCCTAATCTAGACTAATTTTAAATATTAATAAAATCAATGATTAATTTGAGAATGATTTCTAAAAACATAGATTATTTTGGTGGTTTACTTCTTAAATCTTATTAAATTCGGACGTTGAATCCACTCGTATCATAGAGAGAGATTCTTATACTTTATTAGTTAATCATATTCTTTGTTGATGTGTTTTGCGAAAAATCCTTATGGAATCACAATTTCTCATTGAGAAAATTGGTAGAATTTTTATTATTTTTTTGCCATTATAATTTGGCAGAATTTCATTTGGACATAACTTCTTCGTATAGTTTACTACCGCCGACAGCGATGCATAAACCAACCAAAAAAAAGTAGTTTGATATGTCCCTAACAAAAGGCATTTGGCAAAATTGCATGTGCATTAGGAAGCTATCCCTTCTAGTTAGAAACCAAGCCATAGGTAGATAAGATGTGATTCAACACATATCTATTGCAGGTATGAAACACAAACACAGACACCGTAACATCTCAAACGACTTTAAGCATTGTCAACTGACCCTACAAACCAACACGAGTCTTTTCAGCGTGTTTTGTCTTCACTTGCACGTTTACCGGGAAATTTTCCGGTAGGTCACCTTCAACGTGTTTTGCGTGTTTTGTCTTCACTCGCACGCTTACCGGGAAACTTCCCGATAGGTCACCCATCTAAAGACTACTCCAAGTCAAGCACGCTTAACTGTGGAGTTCTTATGGAATGTGCTACCAAAAAGAAGATGCATCTTATTGATATAGGTAGTACCAAACAATTCTTATAAGCCTTCCTTCAACCATGTAGTCCCATACCTACACGGCCTCAGAATCCCTCTCATTCCAATGTGATTCGGTTCCTCTAAAAATTGTTGGGAGCCGCTCATTGTCGTGCCTTGTGCACCGGTGACCACTCCCCTGTCCTCGTCAGCTATGGGTGTTACAGACCCGAACACTTGATACAACACAGACACGTCGACACTGATAAAATTTAGAGAAAATGACATAATTTAATGTAATCATAAGTGTCGGTGTCGGACATGACACATGTCGGACACCGGAACACGTCTTCAATTAGAAGTGTCGGTGCAACAGAAATTACAAAAATACTTTTATTCATTAATGGGTGATCGTCTCACCGCCTTGTACCCTATTTAATGTTCTCACGTATTATAAAGCTGAAAAATAATTCTTTCAAAATCATATTATATGCATTAAACTTATCTTCAGCTATTGTTGGTTTACAGAGAAGTAAACTTCAATTTTACGGAATCATAATATTTTGTCAATAATTCTTTCAAAATGTAGGTCTCTCCGTAACATTTGTTATTGCCTTCACATTGAGTTGGAAACTAACATTAGTGGTTGCAGCTTTTGCCTTCCCCTTCTCACAGGACTGATAGGAGAATCCTCATCAAGTTCATGTTTCTTCACATCCACGACATTATTACCACTTGCCATTGTTTAATCTCCTATTGCAAGAAATCAAGTTTGAATGATAAAATATAAGTGATTGTTATGTGAGCATCTTGTAATCTTCTATGTCTATATATAAAGAAAATATAAAGTTTTTGTGGAATTTTGTTTATTAATTTTACTGTTCATTCAAACTTTTTATTTACAATTTTATTATTCTTTGCTTAATAATCGTATAATTGAAGTTAATCTTAATTTTAATTTTTCCTTAAAAAAATCTTAATTTTAAATTTGAATCAAATCAAATTTGATATGATATTAATTTAAATTTTAAATAAAATAGATTAAAATATTTAAGTCAATCACAAAAAATCAAATCTGAACTAATTTTAATTCAAATTGTAATTAAAATACGGTAATAAAAATTTAAACGGAAGGAATATATACTCCCAATCGTGATTATGTAGTGCATATTTTTTTTTTTAAGGAATGTAGTACATATTTTAAGTGTATGTATTTAGTTTAATTTTTTTTTTATGATGGTATATATTTTTATCGATTCCTATGGACGGTAAAAGTTATTAAGTACCCCACAACTGGGAGTTATGGGGTATAATAACGACAAAAGTTTCTGCAATTTTCAGGGTATCCTGCAACAACTGAGAGTTGTGTGGTACCCTAGGATTCTGAAAAAATATGATATTTATGCAATTTTTTAAAAAAGTAGGGGAATTTTTTTTCCTGATGGAAGCAACCCCTTGTTTGCTAGGGTTTCACTTGATTTTATTTTTCAATGTTTACTTAAGGATGCTGTTGTTGTAACTCTGCTTTTCTCTTCCTTACACATCTTTTGCTAGGAGGCATAATTATTCTGATGGCAATATATCTCATTTTGGTTTGTTAAAAAAAAATTATTTGTCCTCCTGAGTTTAGCTCAGTTGGTACAGACATTGTATAATTTATGCAGGGGCAGAGATTCGAACCCTTGACACCCCACTTCTCTACATTTATAATGTGTGAACTCCGATCATTAGGCTATCTGACCAACAAAAAAAATTACTGATTAACTAAACCATTTTTTTTTATAATAATATATATTTTTACCAATTCCTAATTAAAAAATTAAATTATATCTCATGTAAATATATATTTACCTCTTCCCCTAAACATAATCTCGATTGGTAGTATGTGTGTTTATTATTATCATAAACAAAAAACCACTTTTTAAGTTTATTGAACAATTCTTTAAAAAAAAATATTGAATACAATATTTGATATTTACTGAAATGGAAATATCAAATAATGGATTTTTATTGGAAGACAGAGTTAGTATATATCCATAAATTCAAAATATAATATTAATTAACAAAATAGAAATATTAATAAAAAAAGGAATAAAAATAGTAGAAAAAGAAAAGTGGGCTGACTCAGTAGTAGTAAGTATGAGTCGTGCAACCTTAAATTTCTCTCATTTAATTTCGTGTTCTTCACAGCACAAAACAGTTTTTAGGTTTGTGAAATTCAAAGAAAACCTATCTATGTCGTTTTGATTCTTTATTACGCTTCCGTTACTGCGTTTTGAAGTAGAACCCTAGTCTCTCTCTTTCTCATCCTTCAATTTCCTCTCCAAAGATCAAACCTTTTCCACACATTTCGCTAATTCAAACCCTATTCACTCCGATTTCCTTGATTCCCGCCTCAATTCTCTCCTTTCAGGTTCAATTTCACTCTGATCTAGTTTGTTTCATTTTCATTGTAATATGAATTTCTTCAACATGCATTTCTTAAACTGTTTAATGGGTCATGCAATTTTGCAAGGATTGATTGATTATGTGGGTATTGGTTTTGTATCTAAGTGGGTTTTTGGCTGCATTATTAGGTACCCTGATTTTAATATTGTTCAAGTTACTCTTTTTATGTGTGTTCTTCTCCTTACTTGTGGGAAAATTTACTAGGGTTTTCAATAGTTGTTTAAATATGTGGATTACAAATGTAGTTGGTTGGATAGGGTTTTTGAGTAGATTGGGTTGTAAAGCTGCTGATAGCATACACATTAGGAAAAGGGGATACAGTGGCGCGAGCCTATCAGTCTACGGCAAGTATGTTTTTTTGTTTTTTTTTTGGTGTTAACCCTCCTGTTCCCGGGGAAGGGGCTACCTCGTAGTCTGGAGTTTAGTCGGGTCGGGAGGTATGTAAAACCCGACCATTAATTGTTCCACCTAGGAATCGAACCCGGGTTCTCCCAACGATTCGTGCTTTGTTGGAGCTCATTAAACACTTGAGCACGACAAGTACGATTTTAATGATGTTAGATAAGCTGTCATAGCAAAGGACTTGACTGTCTTTTTTAATGCTTCATATACTGCGTTTGCAATGGACTGTTAACGTTGTCTTTGGTGAATTTTTGGAGATTTCTCATTTTACTTAAGTGATAATGTATTGTTAATTATTTTGCAGTATTAGTTTTTTATGTAGAGAAGATTTAATCGTAGAAAAGATGGTAGATTCTTGTCATAAATGATTTGATTATGCGTGAAGAAGATCTGTAAAAACACCGATAAGGAGGGTACATCGAAACAGATTTTTGTCAGATTCATGTAGATGACCCGACCTTGCTAAAAAAGTCTTGGATGTTGTTGCTGTTCTCTTTTGGCCAGAAAAATCATCATTGTTTCCATATGGAAAATAATTTCATAAGAGGAAATGTCTGACCCATGGCACTTGACTAATTCCGAGGGTAGCAGTAAGGTAGTAAAAAATCGCGATTTACCTTGCAAAATTGGCGATTTTATGATTTATTTTTCCCTGAGCTATCCAATTTCAAACAAAATCGTTTCCCATGTTGAATTGGTGAAATTGGCGGGCTAAATCGAAATATTGGTGAAATCTTCAATTCGTTGGCATTTCAGTGTCTCATATTTGAAACTAGTTTGCTGGCCAGGTTGCATGACAAACCCTATTCAGAGTCTTTTCTCTCTTTTGCTACCATTGTGAGCAAGTTCTGTCTATTTATGATCTGCCTTTTCTTTTCCCGTCTCGTGCAGAAGTCTGCGCGGGTGTGTGTGTGCGTGTGCGTGCGTGTTTGTTTGTGATGGTGAAAAGGAGAGCAAAGGTGCTCATTTTTTGAGACGGTGAGCAGACGGGGGAAAGGGGAAGAGAGAGCGGGGCGACTAGGGTTTTAGAGAAATGAAAACCGGCCTGTTTGGGCCCAATTCAATTCAATGCTGCTTTTACTTCTATTAGCCGGTAGAGGCATTGGGCTTTATAGCCCAAACTCCTTGTACACAAATTAAAGAAATCTAGAAAGTATTGTTCCATGGGTAGGATTTATAATATTGCAGTTCATGTTAGGATTTATATTCCATCCCCAATTCTGAGTAAAATTTCAATTATAATCACCTTGGGTAGCAACAACATTTTATTGGTATTTGTGTGTTATACTTCTTCCTTTCTATGTCCCTTTAACTTTATATTGGTTGTATTTCTATGGAAAAGGAATAATGAGATTGTTGACCAGATTTTTTAACGTCTATAATGAATCCTTTTGGCGTACGTATCTGAGAATTGTGGCTTGGAGTGCTACAAGATAAATGCTGTTTTCTTTTGATGCGCTTCAGGTTATACTCACGATTTGGATTTTTTAATTTTTGCAGTGTAAATTTTAACCTTCAAAAAGGGGGAAAACAAAAGCATTTCCTCCATTTTGCAAATAGGTTGTTTGTTAAGGAAACTGGAATGCGGTTCAGGTTTCAAGCCAATGCTTGATAATGTGGACAATATTATCGACTCGACTTGGAGACTATGTTCTCTTGTAGGTGGTTGGGTTTCTGGTTTAATTTCAAAACCTTACACAAAAGTGGTGAGTGACAGCATTTTCATTTAGTGAAGGTTTTCGTTTTAATGTCATGTGTAGCAAGATGTTCATGATTCTTTTTGATACAGGTTGGCTCGGCATTTGATGGTTCTATTTCTAGGTTGGGCAACGAAAGGGAAAATCGTTACCTAGATTACATGGATCAGTGTATATATATTAGTTCGTCGGATGATGAGTTGGAGGAGATTGTAGATCCTGGGAGGATTCTTCCAATATGGGCTGCTTCTGAAAGGAATTCAGGTGGAAGATTTTTATCAAAGATTTCCTGTAATGAAATTTCTTTATAAATCAGTAATCATCATATATGTTATATTATGTACAGATTCAAGAAGGGCAAAAAGTTCAAACACGAGCTCGTTTAACGTTTTTAATCATTCACAAGTTAAGCCCAATAATTATCCTGGTCCGAGCAATGGAAGCACAAGTCAGCATCAGACAGTAAATTCCCGAATTTCTAATTCCAATGGTGCCGGTTATGAGAAAATGTCATCTCAACAAGCTTTTAACAGGACCCTTCCACCATCTTTTCAATCATCTGGTACAAGGGCTCTTCCACCTTCGTCATTTGCACCTAATAACAGATTCAGTAACTTAAGCAGCACTCAGCTGCATGATGCATACAAGAGTCGTCACCATGGAGTAGGACCTAGCACATCCGGTGAAAAGGTCTTTTCTCGTGACAATTTTGCCAGAGTCAATGATGGAGATCGTTTCACAAATCAGAATGGTGGGAACAGGGCTCTTCCGCCATCTTTGATGCTTGGAAAGGCTATAACCCCACCATTTGCTAGTTCTAGTGAATCTGCGTACCGTTCTGGAGCAGGTGATGAAAGGGCTCCTGAAACTGATGAGAGACTAATTTATGAAGCAGCATTACAGGTATTTCATTATGTTTGTCGCTGTATTTACATGCTTAATTCCTTCAATTCTCAAAGTTGTATGAAAGAATATTCTGTTTGTTAGGTTTTAGTGGCAATCATTTAGTTGAAAGGATCATTTCATCTCTCTTTTTTTGAGAGGAGGATAATTTCATCTTTGAAAAACATTTCCTTAATTGTTAATCACATCTGCGAAGCTTCTTTTGTTACTTGTGAAATATTGTTAAAGTTGACTCCTTTAGAAACCTGTGATATTTGGGTGAATTCATCCGCTTTTTGGTGTTCAATGTCTTTTTTTCTTTCTTAGAAGGTTTTGAACTCCTTTTTTATTTTTTTATTTTGATAAGCTTGAACTCCTTTACATGCTGGACATCTGGTACTCCTACACATGCCCTTCAGGTTATTAAAATTGTTTTTATCTGGGGGTGTTAAACTATTTTTCAATCTCCGTCGCCATGTCAGAAAATATTGTTTATGTTTTAGCAGGGCTATCTGGCTTGTGCAGCACCTTCTTAGCTGCTGCTAGTAGGTTCTCTATGAGTTACTTCAGTTAGTTGATTCTGTTATAGTTAGTTCTAACTAACTGATTGTAATGTTAGCTTGCTTACTTTATACACTTGTCCTTTATAAAGAGCACCTTCTTCTTAATGTCTGTGATACAAGACAGTAGAAACATATCACATTAATGTTTGTGAACGTCTGATTTAGGGGAATTCCTGTCAATACTGAAACCATAAGGGAAACTTGGACATACTTCAAAAAGTACAAAAGCCTATAACACTTATCTCAATTACAACAATTCTAGCCCAAGCAACACAAATGGCACAAAAATACCTCTAGGATCGAAAATACAAAACTGAATAATCATAACACCCATTTAAAATAGTAACCGTAGATGACAGTAATCGGCCTAGTGTATGGGATAATAATACAACGGGTTAGCACTACAAAAAAACTTAATAAATGATTTCGAGATGATTTGATGTTTAATCTTATGCTTTATTGTTGTTTCTTCTGCATCAGTATGATTTGTGGAAGACACTTCAAACATTAAATTCTCAGTTTTTCATATATTAATCTTTATTATCATGGAGAGTCATTGGGACACAAATGTCAGTGGTGACTTTGGTTGTTGCAGGATATCAGTCAACCATTAAAAGAAGCTGATTTACCTGCTGGTATAATGTCTGTACCTTTAATGAGACATCAGGTATTTGCTGTCTGTCTATCATAACTGCTCTTATTATCATTATTATCATCATCATCATCATCATCATTATTATTATTATTATTATTATTATTATTATTATTATTATTATTATTATTTTTGATATTTTATTTTTTATCATCTTATATTCCAGAAAATTGCACTGGCTTGGATGCTTCAGAGGGAAAACAGGAGTTTGCATTGCTTGGGGGGGATTTTGGCTGATGATCAGGTTATTTTTGAATCATCATTTTTTAATGACAAGCACTTAATATTTAACTGTGAGCAATTTTACTCAACTTTATAACCTCGTTCAAACAGGGTCTTGGAAAGACAATTTCAACGATTGCTCTCATCCTAATGCAAAGGCAATCACAGATCAAATGGAAAACAGATGATCCACGCAACCATAAAGCTGAAGCCTTGAATTTAGATGATGATGATGATGATAGCGGTGCTATTGATTTGGATAAGGAAAAGCTTAAAAATGATGAAGAATCCAATGATGCAAAACCTATTACTGAACCGAGTAGTTCAACACAGGCCCCAGGTAGGAAAAGGCCAGCTGCTGGTACACTGGTTGTCTGCCCTGCAAGT
>Ga0209282_1001778_pt1 | contig 12081 bp, 8 predicted proteins | sample Mtrugardesep15_FD_187529 | JGI IMG/M metagenome (GOLD analysis project Ga0209282, IMG submission 187529) | Root nodule microbial communities of legume samples collected from California, USA - M. trunc garden sep15 (SPAdes) (version 2) | ecosystem: Host-associated > Plants > Roots > Nodule...
TCTTCAAAACAATAGAGAGAAAAAGTAGAAGAATAATGTGAGTATGAAAAATAAAGTTGTTACAAAAGTTGTCAAAAAATTGTTGTTGATATATCATTTCTCATTATGATAAGTGAAATAATGTAAGTTATTCTCCAAAAAAAAAACTCTCATAATCATTTCCTTTCATAGCTTTGATTTATCTATTGTTTTGATTTATCCACTTTGCCCTTTAGTTGGCCAGTATTTCCACTCTACGGTGAAAAACAATAATCCAAAGTCCAACTACCAATCATAGAAACGAAAGATATTATGACGCCGACAGTATACATTGCACCCAAACTGCCAAACATATTCAGACTCTCCATGATGTTGATGTTTCTTTTGCCTACTGGTTTCCACGTAAAATGCTTTAATTGTCATTTTCTACCAAACAATTTGGAACCTCCCTTCTCATCACTTGTCAGATTCAGATGTACTGTTTGGAATTTGGATATATATGAGTTCATGACTTATGAGTCGACATGTATAACATAGTTGTAAGTGTTGTGACGCTTAACAAGTACAATTATTGGAGATACACTGTTTGATCTCTACTTATGAAATGTGGTAAGCTAACTTTTTTTATATTCTCTCCTTGATATGTTAAATAGAAAATGACTAATATTTATTGCAAAAAGTTTTTTATCTATAAGTAAATGTAACAACATTAAATAAATTGTAGAAGAGATATAAAAAACATGAATCCGAAATTGATTATGTCAACAAAAAAGAATCCCAATTGATGTAAAAATATTACTACAGTACAAATGCTCTTGGTCGGTTATCGTATCATGAATAAAACTTAGTAATATGTACATATGATGGCCTTAGAAATTTAATGATTTATGTTCTTGTGTTGAATTTAATAATTAAGTCAATTAATCAACAACAAAAAATTAAGTCAAAGTATAATTTAGTACTGCTGAAGGTACCAAATCCAAATATGGAAATTAAGAAGCAGCAGCAGCATTTAGACTATTGTGTTTGTCTCAACACTGATGTACCATATTTTATATTTGTAGGACAAGTACAAAGGTCTATTATCCCTTGCTAGAGAAACTTCTCTTACCTCTGTACTTTAAAAAATTCTCATATTTATTTTCACGAAATTCACGTTTTTCTGGGTTGGCGTCCAAATTTGAAATCACATTTTTATTTTAAAAAAATGGCAAGTCATTTTCCTTCTATATTTTTTATTTTTATTTTTTATGAAAAAAGTCTACTTCCCTGTCATATTTTGAATGCATTTTTTTAATATAATAGCATCCTTGTCCTAAAGCTAAAGTTTCCATATGCTGAAGAGCTGCTTGCTACCTGCCATGAAAAACTCAGCAATGTAAACAACATATTTTGAACAATGTAAAAGAAATAGCCAGTATTAATCTGCTAGACAACATATTTTGAACAATCAATCATTGTTTAAGAGTTTTTCTAATTTTATAAACCACAGACAAAATATTATGATATGCATATTAAAAATTGACACCGAGTTGAACAATACTCTAGTAGACTCTAGAGAGCTTTTAAACAAAAAACAAAATATTCATTAATCACGGCTCTAAATAAAACAAATTCAATCAAGCCTTATCACTTCTGCTAGGTGAGGACTGAGGTTGGCTAATCAACGCATCACGGTCTATTAAAGATCAATATTTAAATGAAACTATTAATTTTTTAATCCAAGCATGAGACTACTGACTAAATATGTAACAGTTCAACAAAGAAGCAAGTGATTGGCAAAGTCTAATGATTCCTAAATAACAATTGAAAGTTTTTCTTCAACTGATAGGTTTTTAATGACTTTGGTTTTTAACGACTTTGGAAAGACGTCCCCGGTTAAAGGGAGAATCTCGAGTAAGTATCTCAATTTCTCAGCCTTTCATTTAAATCACCTAACTAGTTCTTAAGAACAGGACAAATCTTCTGAATACTTGTATAGCACCAACACTTCAGATTGAATGCATGTCTGATGTCCAACATGACACCAACACATGAGTTTACATTTAATCACTTCTATTTTCTAAATTATTATCAATGTCTACGTGTCAGTGTAACGTTGAATGTCTTTGTCAGAGCTTCGTAGGTAAATACCAGTGACAACTGATATTTTACAATGACCCATTAAAAGCATCTATATTCAGCCCGCTTCTATTTTGTAAATTATTATCAATGTCAAAGTGCCAGGGTCATGATGAATGTTTGTGTTGCTTCATAGCTAAATAGCAGTGACAACTGATATTTGCCGATGACCCATAAAAAAGCATCTATCTTCAATCCACATTATCTACCACACAAGGTTACATTTAAAGATTAACATAGGAAATCAACAGACAATTACCTTGTTTTTTAATGTCTGATCAGCACCTTTAATCAGCAGAAGCTCCACTATATCAGCTCTCTGAGTCTGAACAGCAAGATGTAATGGTGTCCAGCCATCCTAAGACCGAGCAAATGAATTCTGTTCTCAAACATTGGTCCACACAAGAATAAGAGGTAGATAAGCTACGTATTGGAAAAATTGATCATACATTGTCCTGAAGATTTATATCCACATTGTAAAACAAGAGTGTTCTAATTGCTCGGGCAGACGCTGTTTGTACAGCATAGTGCATCAAGGTGGCCCCATCCTGTTTCCAGCACATAAACAACAAAGCAAATGCATAGAATATCAGGATACCAACAGGTAACTAAGGATATAATAACTATATGTTAATAGATTAAGGGCATGTTTGGATTGACTTATTTGAGCTTATCTATTAGCATAAACACTCGTGAGACTATTCAGACGAGCTTGTGGAAAGAGCTTATAAACATGTCCATAAGTTGTTTTCAACATATTTCGATAAGCTCCCAGAATAGCTTATGAAAACAGTTTATAGCTTATATGCAACAATCTGCTTTGATTTTATCTTTTGTTCTAAAAAAATCGTATGACAAGAGTTTATGCTATAAGCGCCTAAGATGTAATGATAACAACGATGAATTTCCAGTGAGGGGAGGAAGAGCACAAAATATATATCGCAGTAAGAAAATCAACAGATAAAGGCTTACGAATGCTACTATGACAGCACAACACTTTTCACTCACATTATCTTGCACAAACGGATTCGCCGAGTTTCTCAGGAGAAGATGGGTTGTGCCAAGCTTTCTTCCAATTATCGCTTTGTAAAGAGCGCTCAAACCATCCTTGAAAAGGTAAAACAAATCACAATAGTTTAAATAGAGGATTCGACACATTATAATCATCTGTGTAGAAATTAGTACTCATGTACCTTATCCACAGCATTAATATCAACATCATGCTGCAACAAAGTATCTAAAAGGAAAGTTTCTCCGCTCGCAGCAAAAGTGTGCAAAGGAAGCCATTTATCCTACAAATAATGAGTATTAGCCATTAAAAACATAAAAATAGAGATTATTAACCAAAGGTAACAAACAAATGAATACCCTTTCCTCCTACACTTCTATCATGATTCCAAAGTTGAAATAAATGCAACTAATAAGATTACTCAACAACTACAATACCAACAGCTACTAAGATTACTCAATAACATCAACGGTGGAACAAAAAATTACTTCAACATCAAAACGAAGGAAAACGAGAGAGTTCTTCTTTTCCAATAACAGTTCAATATATAATGATGGCGATGATGAAATATCAGTCATTGTTCAGTAGACATGGAATAATTACTGAAGTAGCAACTGACAAGTCTGGTATTTTCTTTCTCAATGAATTCCTCTCCTCCCATGTAAACAAAAAAGGAATACCTATTCAGGCAAGTATGAAAGAATGAAAACCAAAATGCCAACATTTAAAAACCATATATATGCGAACAATGAGAACCAAAAGCGGATAAAATGAAGATCTTCCCGAACTAAACCGCCAATGAATAAAATGATCCATTTTATCACAATCAAATTTCTTTGTTTATGTTGCCATTCATTAAGTACCAAAGGTTGTGAAGTAGCACCAAAGGTTGGATAAACTTCTCCAAAAACACTTATCTAAAGAGAAATACTAAAACAAAATCTCACAATAACCGTGAGTTTTTAATACAATAGCTTCTCATATAAATTAAAAATATCTTCTATATATCAGCTTTTTCATAAGTTCTCTCATTTAACTTTTCAACAAGCGCCGGTAAACTTATAAGCAGTTCTCCCCATAAATTTGTTTTAACTAACAAGCTCCCATTTCTTCAAAAAAAAAACTAACAAGCTCCCATAAATTAAAAGCAAATGCAAACCACACTTATTTTTTTAAAATGTCAATACACATGACCAAGGAAGTTAATTTTCACTACATCAGAACATGTTGCAAAGAACCAAAAGTTATGAGGCATCAACACAGACACATATACCAGATATGACATTGACACATAGAAACCAAACCTAACTACATGTGCTTGTGTCTGACACAAATACGTGTCAGAAACATGATCGGCACCCTAAACAATAATCTATGAAACATCAATACAGATAAATATATTGGATATGACACTGACACGTAGATACCAAAGGTAACTACTAACTACATGTGTATGTGTCTGACACCCAACATAATAATCTACGAAGCAACAACATGCATCGGATATGACAGTGACACATAGATACCAAACATAACTATGTGTGTTGTGTCTAACACCATTACGTGTCAGGCGCACCTGACACGCCTTCAATCTAGATTCTAGAGACTATAAGTTATTACATAGGTCATAATAATCCTCAGCAACATCAACAAAAATAAAACCAAAACACGTTGTAAATACCAATTACCTCCAATTTTCTTAGCAGCAGGGTCATAACTCTCACTATTAAAAAACTCCTTAACATCCTCCAAGCCTCTCCCATAAACAGCCCACCTAGGATTCCTAGCCTCTACCCTCTCATCACTCAACCCATCTACTTCTTTTTCCTTCTTTTTCTCAGCAAAACAAAAACTCGGAACTTTATCAAGAACCATAGGCGTCAACTGAGCCAATTTATCTTCTTTATAAGCTTCATACTTGTTCAAATCAATATCCCTCAAAGGAACCAACCCTCTTTTCTTCTTCTTCATAACTTCACTATTAAACTAAATCTCTTGAGCTATCTTAGGCCGTTCTTTCTTCTTTATATTTATCTCTGCTTGAACTTCTTTCCATTTATCAGGAATAAGATTCTCGGACTTTATCACTGTCTGTTTTTTCTTCTTTGAATTGGGTTTTGGTTTTTTGGTGTTTACGAGGTTTTTGTCGGAAGTTGGAAAAATGGAGTCTTCGAAAATGCCTTCTTCGAAGACAAGACAATCTCCGATGATGTGTTCTTCGTAGTTGTTGTCATGTTGGTGTGATGAAGAGAGAATTTTGTGGAGGTTGCGGTTTGTGGGAGGTTTGAGAGGTTGAAAATATTGAAACTTGCGAGGTGTGGAAGAAGAAGAAGGGAATGGAGAGAAGAAGAGTGTGTGGTGTTGTGGATTATGAACAAGTGTGGAAAAATTCAACATTTTTGTTCTTCTTGCTGCTGCTGCAAATGACAACATTCAAGTTACTAACCCAATGCTTCTCTTGTTTAAATAAAATAAATATATTATTTTTTAATAATAAATTTGTTTTCTCTTAAAATAATAATAATAAATTGTTGTTATTTTGCACACCATGAAAACTTGGTTTAATTTAATGTTTTGATGTAATTTGTGTAATATTTAGCAAATTAGATTTGTAGAAATTGATATTGTATTGTAAGAGTTAAAAACAAAATGTCACCAATATCCACTTTAATTGACAAATATCAATATAAATCATTGCATTTCATTAGTTAAAATATGACAAATACATGTAGATACATCATCAAAAACATGGGTGTTAGGATTAGATAGGGCTGCCTGATTTATTTATTTACTTGAGAATATGATGAATTGTGGAAAGATTTGAATCAATATATACTAGATTCCTATTTTATTTTATTTTACTAGCAATTTATACTAAATTCCTAAAAGATATTATCTATAAAAATTCAGACTACTATAGATAATACTTACTAGCAATTTATACTAAATTCCTAAAACATATTATCTATAAAACATATTACAAGTGCAACTATCGTATACTGATAGAGTATTAATTCATTCAACTATCTATTTGAATCAATTTATACTAGATTCCTAAAACACATTATCTATCGAAATTCAGACCGAGTCTCATACCTAATATCTCTGCAACTGAAGCACTAGAAGCAACATTCATAAAAAGTTATTATCTGGGTTGGCCCTTCCATTTTTAGCGTACTAGATAAAATAAAATAATGATACTCTCATAGTTATATCGTTAGAATTATATCACTAGTGTATATTTTTTTTACTACAAAATCAATAACAATCTATTGGTTTAAATGCAATTTTGGTCCGCTCATTTTTAATGTCGCAATTTTGGTCCTTTTATATTAATCAAGTAAATTTGGTTTCTCTATCAAATTGACATCCAACTTCTAAAAGCCATGTCAACATGGCAGTCATTTGCTTACGTGGCATCTGTTACATGGAGCAAATATGGCAGTATAATGCTGACGTAACGCTTATTAGGCTTAAAAACTAAAGTACTACTACTAAGTACTAATAATATAACTCCAATGTCATCAACAAACGATACATGCACAATCTAACAGTCAAAGTACTTAAAGATACATCAACACTTGCAGAGTGCAAATTACCTCCAAAACGCGCATACATCACATATAGGCACACAATCTAACAGTCAAAGTACCATAGCAATTACATAGTTTTTGCTTTCCTTCTTCAAACTTAAAATATCTAAACAAGCTAATGTAAAATATCACCTAGGCCCACGAGCATACCTCCTATCTGGGCTACCATATGGAGCATATGGCGGTGACCTAGACCTATCCCTCCTATACCTTCCACTTCCGCCATAAGGAGAGTGTCTTGGGGAATAATCCCTGCTACCACGATACGGAGAACGCCTTGGAGACCTATGATATGGATAATCATCACGACCAAATCCACCCCGATGCCTTCCCCGGTCACCACCACGAGGTCCTTGAGAACAACAGAAGACAAAAGTTCAATAAGCTTTCATAAAACAAGTAATAAATAAGAATAAAGATTCAAAGAAGTGTCTTGAACTTACCATAGTCTCTAGTATTTTTCAGCCCAAGATAGTGCCCAGGTGTGGGAGTTCTTGGCCGCTTTCTCTTTGACTGAAATATAAATAGAGAAACTGCATCCTTAGAATTGTGTTGATATAAATCAGTGTTGTCGAATATGGGCCATGGCGGTGGTGGCGGATTTTGGCCTCTCCGATATGGTAAATATCAGCCGATGTTGCGGGCTTTTTGCCATAAGCCGCTATGAAGGCACCATAAAGCGGCCAAAAAGGCATGATTTTGGCTCTCTGCCATAGACCACCATCCGCCATCGACAACACTGATATAAACAAACTCGCACCAATCATTCACGTAAAGCTGAACATAAAACAGATTAAATCATCTGATATATCCATCATGTTGTATTAAATTGTAAAAATGAACACTTGCAAATTATAATAAGAGCCCTTTAAAAGAAAAAAGTTTGATTAACATAAAGTTGTATCCACACACTAATGATCAATGCCAGGTGTGCGGTACCATAAAGGCCTGATTAGAAAGTTGTTGAATAGTGTCCGTTGATTAGTTCAGAGTTGAAAGGGAATGCGAGGTTGTAAAGTTGTTGAACATTATAATTGCTAGTTGAGAGTTGAAAGTGAATGCTGAGGTTGTAAAGTTGTTGAACGTTATAATTGCTAATGTTTAGTTGATCAGACACATTTGATTAGCTGTTTAAGCTTGCATTTGATCAAGTTGTTTCACTAAAGTTGACATGGATGAACTGATCATCTTTGATTGCTGCCAACATAGCTGATGCAATGCATTCTGAATGTAAGCACAAAACTTTCAAGTCAAGAAGAAAGAAAAGCACTAGTGTTTTATCAACTACTAGCTAATTAAAATACACATTACCCGCTCAACAGTGATATAGCGACCCTCTAAAATGGATTGATTGAGGTACTTGATACAGCGGTTTGCATCCTCAGCAGAATCCATGGTGACAAAAGCAAAACCTCGAGATATACGCGTGCGGGGCTCCACCACAAGAAAACATGAAGCAACCTAATAAAGTTATCAACCCATGACATTCTCATTCAAAGGAAAATCGGATGATTATACAGTGAAAAAGAGATAATCAATATGATACTCACCTTCCCTTCCTTAGAGAAATGCTCCTCTAGGTCTCTCTCAGTGACCCTTGAAGATAGACCAGTCACATAAAGAGTGTCCCCACCATTCCTGGAACAAAATTGAAGATATCAGAGGTTCCGAATAGAACATCACCAAAACCAAACCACAGGATATATATCAATAAGGTAAAGCTAATCTTTCAATCTAAGGATTATAACCAGATGCAGGTAAAATTGACTAACCTATCAGGACTTCTTGATCTTGATCTGAACAAAAAAAATGACCAGTCAATCAAAAATTACATCAGCAGAACGGAAAAATGTAAAAACAATACTCAAATGCTAAACCATGATTGCGATTAACCTGCCACGACTTCTCGAGGGGGATCTAGGCCTTTGCCTCTCAAGAGATCTTGACCGAGACCTAGGCCTTTGCATTTCACGAGACCTTGACTGAGACGGAGGCCTTTGCTTTTCAAGTGATCTTGACCGTGACCTGGGCCTTTGCATTTCAGGAGACCTTGACAGAGACCTAGGCCTTTGCATTTCAGGAGACCTCGACCTCGACCTAGGCCTTTGCATTTCAGGAGACCTCGACCTCGACCTAGGCCTTTGCATTTCAGGCGACCTTGACAGAGACCTGGGCCTGTGCCTCTCAAGGGATCCTGACTGAGACCTGGACCGAGACCTTGATCGTGACTGAGCCCTCCATGGTGAAGGGGACCTTGAAAGCCTGAAAATATGAAATATTCCTTCATAACCAGAGTAACAAATAGCTTCATTTTGCTTATTCAAAAAAACAAAAAAAACTTCACAATCAAAAATGAAAAAACAGAAAATTAATCAACTTTAACCTAAAATCTAAAAATTGACCAATTTCTATTACCAATATTTGGATATGAATTATTGCATGAAACTCTTTTGAAATGACATAATTTAAAAATTCAATGCCCTAACAAATATAATCTCTAATGAATCGTTAGGGTTCATTAACAAATAATCATAATTAAAAGATAATCGCTAATTTTTGCAATGAAAGAGAGTTCTAGGGTTACCTTCTTCCTGGAGAATCATCCTGCAAAATAATTGGGGAAAAGCAGAAAAAGTTAGAAAAATGTTGAGCAAGAATCTAAGTGGGGTATAGATTCGGAAAGAAAATTTACCATTTCGATAAGCGACGAAAATCGATAGCGATGAAGAAGAAAGGAACAGCGACGAAGAGTTGGGGTTTTTGTCCAAATGCACTTTTTGTACCATCAGCAAGGGCAGCAACAAGTTGGCCTTGGATTTTGCGGTTTTATATAGTTTTTATTATAAAATGAAGGGTTAAATATATTTTTGATTTGTGTAAAATTACGACTTAATTTTAATAGTTTTTTTAATTCCTGCAAAAAATTTCTATACTTAATATTACTCCTTACTCAATCTAAGTTTTTTTAATAGTTTTTTCAATAATTTTTTACAGACGTGTTAAGAACGTTATTAAAAGTTCCTCCGAAAAAAATATCGCAAAAATTTGATTTCTGCGTCCATATTTTTTTTACTTATATCTTAAACTTTTGTCGTTTTAAAAAATTCATATTTAATTTATTTCATGTTAATAAATTCTAGATTTTAGTAAATAAACCTTTCATAGTGTTCTAAACTTGTATAAAAAGGATCGTTAAAAAAATTAAGAGTTTAAGGATAATTAAACAAAATTTGTTTTAGCAGAGACTAAAATTATAAGTAAATTTTTTTGTAGGGAATAAAAAAGCTATTAAAATTAAGTAAGAATTAAACTTAGAATGTCGTAATTTTATAGGGACCAAAAACATATTTAACCCTAAAATGAAAGGTGATTCAATAAAATAAATGATTTGTAATTTTAGAGTTAAATATGTTTTTGTCCCTATAAATATACCAACTTTTCATTTTAGTCTCTCTAAAATTTTTCTTCAACTTTTAGTCCCTATAAAATTTTCAATCACTACTTTTGGTCTCTATTTTTAAGTTAATTTTCGTATTTTTTAATAAAATTGTGCTGATATATGTAGAATATTGTAAAAATCATTTCAAAAAAAATTAGAATTTTTTAACAAAACATAAATTAAATATGAATTTTTGACAGTAAAAAATATAAAAATTCATATTAAATTCATGTTTTGTTAAAAAATTCTAAATTTTTTTTGGAGAGATTCTTATAATATTATCAATTTTTCTGCAAAATTTTATTTAAAAATATGAATTCTAGATATGAGTTTACTTTAAAAGAGGGACCAAAAGTGAAGATGAAAAATTTTAAGGGACTAAAAGTTGAAGGAAAATTTTAGAGGGACTAAAACGAAAAGTTGGTATATTTATAGGGACCAATAACATATTTAACCCATAATTTTATACAATTTATTCCTTCCTTCAATTTTTTTTTATATAATTTAGGGTTAAATATATTTTTTGGTCCCTATAAATGTACCAACTTTTTATTTTGAACTAGAGTTAGTCAAGTTCGCCAACAATAATTATGGTTAAGTTTCTCTGGATCAGCAACATATCAGGTGGAATAACAATAATTTTAACCGTGTAATTCTCAACGTTGATGGGAGTTGTATTGATAGCTCGATTCTAGCAGGCTTTGGTGGCATTATTCGCAACAGTGCTTGTTTCTATCTTGCAGGCTTCTCAGGTTTCCTCCCCTCCTCTTCGGACATCTTGCAAGCAAAGTTGATAAGATTATCCCCAAAAATTGTCTATGAATGTTTGTTCAAATATCATTTCTCAAATAAAATATGAATACAAACGAAGGATTTGCTTTGCTTATGTTCTCGTCCCATGAAAAAAATTAGAGCAAAGCTAACAAATATTAAAGTTACCATGGTGATTGTTTCAAGTTTATTAGAGTTATTCTTCGGAATAACTTCTTGAGAATATAATGATAGGAGTTCTATTCTCATGTATTTTTAAAAGATGTGTGATTAATATTATAATATTTTTGGGCATCCATTGGATGTCTTGGGAGAAGTTTTCGATGCATAAAAATTATGGACGGGATGAGTTTCAAAGACATGTATGCTTTCAATTTGGCTATATTAGGGAAACAAGTATGAACATTTTAGACATAACCAAATTTCTTAGTTTCCTGTATTTTAAGGCTTGGTATTTCTCATCTCGAAGTTATTTAACTGTTAATTTGGGGCTTAATCCTAGTTACATATGGAGGAGTATTTTGAAGGCACGTTTCAAAGTCCGTGGCGGGCATGTTGGTGTATTGTTACATGTAGTTCTATCTCTATTCTTGATGAACTGTGGTTGTTAAATGTGGATAACATGAATATTGTAATACTGTGGTTGTTAAACTTTGTGTGAAATTTCGCTTAGAGTAGTTACTTCATGGAAAGGCTGGAACCAGGAAGTGGTTCAACAAGTCTTTAGTCCCAAAAATATTAAACTTCTAACAAATTTCTATCATTTAATTATCAAAAATCTACAAAAATAACTTCAAACAAACGCACTCTTAAGAGTAAAATGAATTGAGATACTAAACATACAAATAACTGTAAAAAAAATAAAATCCAAAATTGTATAGAAAAGTTGAATGCCTTTTGAAATATGAAACTTATTGGAAACTAACTCAACGTAAATTATTTAAGTATATAAAATCAATATTATTAAAAAAGTATTATATATACTATATCGCAAGTTTAAAAACTAAATGAGTCGAGCTATATATATATCTCAAGTTTAACTAATTTAATTCATGAAACTCAAGTTCAATTAATTAATTATCAAGTTTAGTCTCCAACTATGTTTGAGTATACTCAATTTATTGACAACGTTATAGTTGGTGTAAAATAATTTTACATTGACATCCTAC
>Ga0209282_1001780_pt1 | contig 12078 bp, 6 predicted proteins | sample Mtrugardesep15_FD_187529 | JGI IMG/M metagenome (GOLD analysis project Ga0209282, IMG submission 187529) | Root nodule microbial communities of legume samples collected from California, USA - M. trunc garden sep15 (SPAdes) (version 2) | ecosystem: Host-associated > Plants > Roots > Nodule...
AATTGTACTATAAAACAGACACATTAACTACACCAACAACATTTCTTAAGAAATGTGAAAAAAGCAATAGGTGCTTATATTAAGGGACGGAGGGAGTAATTGTCAATTTAGAATATCAATGTAACATTTTTCTCCCCAACTATTATACCCTTATTTATTGAATTTCATCCAACTTAACTACACCACTAACTACAATTAATAAAGGTATTTTAATAAATGATACTAATTTTATTATTGAAATCAACACAATTAATTATTTCGTTAAAAATCGTGCACAATTCTTAAACGACTATTATTTTAAGACGAAGGGAGTATATGTTGCTAAATATTTATTTTTTCATCTAATAAAAGACTTCTAACTTACACTTGACATATCAATAATCTCATCAAGTGTGAGACACTATGTCTTTCTTCCAACACCAAAAACCTCTTCTACTCCTCCCACTAAGTCGAACCAGACTCTTGATACCATTGTAGGAGTTATGGTGGAGCCTTAGACACTAAGGTAGTTCAACACTTTATTTTTTTGTCTTAACTCTAGAGTTCCTAGGGAAAGAGTGCCCTTGCAATTTGGAGTTCGATTGGGAGATAAGTAAAATCTAACAAAAAATTGTTCCCATAAAAAATCCAACTCAGGTTCTCGTAAATGATTCGTTCTAAGAGGTGATCAATTATCACTTGAACTAAATTACTTGATTTCGTGGTTCAACACATTGGGCTAGAGCAACCATGAGTTTTGAAAACCACGTCTTCAACCAAAATATAATGACATTAAGTTGTGGGTTCTCACACTAATATGTTGTTCAAACTCTACTCTTCCATCCAATGTAGAACTATTAACTCACTTGACACATGTACAAAAAACTTCATTTTCAAGATCTAAATTAGAATTAGTTTTAGAGTTAAAATTAATTCTATTTGAGAGTAATCAAACATGTCAAATTGTATGTTTGGTTGTGCAATGACAAAAGTTGATTTTAAGTAAATTGATTTTGACTAAAAATGAGTTGAAGGTAAAATGATTTGTATTTAAATACTTTAATGTAAAAGTGAGATAAACTTTAAATTGTATGTAAAAATTAGTCTAAAATTAAAAGATACAAATCATTGACTCAAATAGATTCAATTTTTGAGGCAAAATCAATTTTGATCGAAAACAAACAAACATGTCAGAATTAATATTACACATCTAGAATCAACTTTGACCCTTTAGAAGTGAAACCAAACATACGAAAAATCAATTTTCCACTTCTAAAATTTGTGTCCAAGATTAGAATCAAACCTATGCACCGAGTACTCTGTTAGCTTATAAAATCCCCCTCTTGTCTCTATTTCCATATCTATATTGTCTACAGTACCTCTAATTTTTCGATGCTGCGAATCCTCATATTAAACATTTTGCTAGCAATTGTCTAAGAAAATTCTGTGGTCCAAACATTATTTTCCTGTACTCCTTTTACCCTCAGATTTTTTCCGTCCATGTTCTTCGAAACACTTGAATAAAGGTTAAAAGATTATGTTGCTTATGCATACTTTCTTTTGATATGTTTGCAGGAATTAGATTAGCAAAGACAAAAAAACTCAAGCATACATATACAAAGAAATAAAGTAGTTGAGATTTTGTCCGTTAAACTTAATTCACAATGCTGAGATTGTGGAATCTCTTCTCTTACGGTGGTGTTTGTTGCTTCCCGACAAAAAAAACAAAAAAGCAGTTGAACATTTTCAAGTGAGGTTGAGTCTAATGGAAGAAGTTAAACTTCAACAACGTTGCAAATCAAAGTTTAAATCTCGTTGAGTTGCTCGCATTTAGTGTTTGACACTATCCCTCAAAGAAATCTATGAAAACAAAAAAAAAGTAGTTGAGATTTTATTGTTAAATGTTCTTTCTAGTCGGCAAATGTTTGGAAGAAATATTTTCAAGCAGTTTATTGCTGATGCTTTTGCGGTATTCGGCAGCCATATAGGTGAAAATAATTTTGTTTGGGAATTCATATTTTTTAGGGATTGTTTGGGAATTCTTTTGTAAATTTAGTATCGCCAGTTTCTTTATTGACCAAAAGTGCTTCAAGAAACCAAGGAGGTCATTTCCTACCACCTTCTACCACACAGAATGCGACGGTAAAGGAGGAGAGAAGCTGGGTTAAAATTCAAGAAATCAAAGGTGGGTTTATGGCCAACATTAGCCAGAAGATTGGTACAGTTTCCTTATCATAATGTTTGCCTAAACTAGGTACAGACATTTCACAGCCATGAAGGACAAACTAGCAGGCATCAAGGCACCCGATCTTGACAAGGTTAACAACAAACAATAGTTATACTATTTTGAAGAAACTATAAATTAGAATTGATTTTGATATGTTTGATTGTTTAAGAATTTTTTCCTCAAAAACTAAAGATAAAATTGAGTTTTTTATTCTAGATTTGATTTTTCTTACTAAAATTCATTATTCAACTCAATTTTACATGTATTGTATATACAAATCAGTTAACATTCAATAATATTTTATAAAATTAACTTAATAATATTTTGTTCAGGAAAACCTAAGTTTGATTTTTTTATAGAATAATTTTTTATCAGAATTTACTTCTTTTTTTTTGGACAAATTATCAGATTTTACTTACCTTTTGGTTGAACTCGGGATCAATCCCTACCTCCTAAGAACTAGAATAAACACAAAAAAGTTACTTAATTTTCAAGTGAATATACAATTAAATAATGAATTTTGTCCCTATAAAAAAATATAAAAGTTAATTAAGTTTTTTGTTGTCCATATAAAGACCTCAAATTTTGTTTTTAGTTCATCTAAAATTTTCAACAAATATTAAAAACAAAATTTAAAACTTTTATACGGATCAAAAACTTGTTTAAGGAAGTTCAAAATTGTGATTAATTGATGATTAATAATATATGTTGGCTTATTATATTAATTAATTATACTAAAGTGTGTGTTAACCATCTAATTAATCATCAAATTTATGTCAAATACCTTGTTTGGGTTTGATATAATTAACAAGTTAGTCCTTTAATAGTGCTAGAAATGCATTTGTTGTTGTAAATAGCTGCGTTTTGTCGTAGCGTCTTGACATCCGGAACTTTTAAAATGCAGCATTTTGAGTCAAGTCAACAACTAGGGCTACATCGGCATGGGATAATATTTGAAATTTAAAGGACTAACTTGAGAATTCTGTCAAACTAAAAGGACCTAATTAAAACATTCAAAACTTAAAAACTAACTTAGCAATTTTGTTAAACTAAAATGACCAAAAGTGACATGTGGCCTCAAATTTAATAAAAAAAAATTGTGCCAAAGTATCATACTGATATTAGTGGAGTCGGAAAAGATTTGAACATGCTACATGTGAATCAAACGGTCGAGAATGATGATTGAGTTGTGAAAGAGAATCTTGGAAATGATATAAAATGAGTCAAAACAAGGTGGGTGGGGTTCGCCTCGTATTCTTACGTCCTCTCATTCGGCTCATGAGACAAACTTTAATAATCCCCAATTCATTTATGTATTAATTTAACGCTGCTGCTGCTACTCTTCTTCTTCTTCTTCCTTCGTAAGGTTCGATCACTATTTATTTTATTCTCTCTCTAATTCAATTCTAATCTAATCTGTTTTATTTGTCTACTCTCAATTCGATCATTATTTATTATACAATTTCTTATTGATCATGCAGTGAATAGTTAATTTAATTCCGAGTTCACTGAACCTGTGAATCTGAATCAAATTTCTACTTCAGTTTCGCATTCATTTTGTTTATGTCAACACTTCTCATGCCTCTGCATTCATCTGCATATTGTCAACACTCTTAAGAATACATTCACTTACAAAACAAGCATTAATTTATCGCAATTTTCGCACACTTCCATTTTTTTAAGCTTATAGCCTCCTATGAAGCATGAGGATTAGGCGCGTGTGTGTCTGACACGTGTGGCTCAGACAATTGTCCCAAAATAATTTGTTTTTTCCTTTGTTTGGCCATTTTTTGGATTGGTGTCCGTTGACACTTCTACAACACCTGTGGGACAACTCTGACTATTGTCCCAATTTTATTTTTTTTATTTGTTTCGACACACCTTACACATTCTTCGGACACATCCACAATTGTTGAATTTGTGTCAAAACAATGTTGATCAATGAGGAGTTAAAGACATTAATTTTGATTACAACATTCTAGAAGCTTATGGATGAATAAAGGTCAAATACGGTGGTATCTTGTTTTCGATCTTTTTTTTTTTAATGATATAAATTGCTCATTTTAGATCACATGTATATATTTTGATTATCAATTTACATCTTTTATGAATAAATTAATATATGTGTGGCAACAGAGGTGTCCTATATTTTTTATACTGTCGATGTGTACGTACGTGTCTTAGTCCGTACTTCATCGGTAATATGAACAATTGACCTTTGGAATTATTGTATTACATTTTGTCCAATTGTATGATTGGCGATCATAATAATAGTTTTGTCATTAGCGTTTGAGCCTGTTTGGGTTGTCTTATTTGAGCTTATCTGTTGTCATAAGCTCTTCGGCTTATTTCCATAAGTTCTTCAGGATAGGTGAAAACAGTTTATAACTTAAATGATAACAATTTGACTTTATTTTGTCTTATACTATTAGTGCTTAATTAAGTTGTTTATATAAACAAGGTGAGTTAGTTTACTTACAACTTACTTTTCGTATTGAAATCAGGTCATACAAAGTTGATTGATTCATCTGGAAACCTTCGACCAGAGCTATGTCTTCGTCTATCCCCTCTTCCTCGATGCAGGCTGCATCAATTAATTCCAACATCAGAAGTGTTGGACACATGTTTTCAACCCCTTCTGAACAGCCTGATAACGTCCATTTTTCCTCTTCTTCAGAAATACATTCTATGACATTCCCTCAAGAAAGTGACGTTATGTCCTGGGGAACTGATCCATTTGAAGATATTCTTCAATTTCCTGATAATGTTCCCACCCAGAATGACCATGTGGAATACAATGGTTCTGAAGTCTTGGGTGGAAATGCTAAAACAACAGATTTCAAGGAGTGGGTTGATCAGTTGATGTCAGTCGATGATGATTCTATTCAGCCTAATTGGAATGAACTTCTCGGTGATGATAATATGGCAGAACCAAAATCACAGGTTTGTTTTTTAAAATTGATTTTAATATTGTACTACAAGGTCTCAAAGTGCTTGCTCCTATCTGTGAATTTTACTAGAATATGTGGATGTCATTGGCATCTTGTTCCTCTATATGGTTGAGGATCGTGGTTATTTATTATGAATGACTAGTTTCTGATGCACATAAAAATCAGGTCAAGTAGTATGGTACAATTATCTGTAATGTAACTACCCAGTTGTGGGAAACTGGGCACCGCATGATTTGCTTTGGTGCATTTAGGTTCTTTTTTTAGAAGAAAAAAAAAATTGATTCATCAATCATTGCCATCTGCATGTAAGTATGTGTATATAGTATGTTCCCTCTTTCCTCTTGCCCTGTATGTATCTTAACCATTTGAGACCTACTGTTATTTTTCGCTTAACTCTTTGTCTATAATAACTTCTTTTTTAATTAATTATTTTAATGAATAGGATGCACAAATGTCTCCTTCTCTCTTGATGCAAGAGACCCAGGTTTCACAGCAGCAGTATATACCATCACTTCCGTCTAAAGAAGTTAATGATCTTCCTAATTCTTCTGTGTCGACTACATCGCAATCTAAGCCTAGAATGCGTTGGACTCCAGAACTTCATGAGGCCTTTGTGGAAGCAGTCAATCAGCTTGGTGGTAGTGAGAGTATGTTCACTTCTCCGTTATTTTGTACTTCTTGTCCTTGTCATTACAGGTTTTCCTTATCATCTCATGGTGTTAATATGTAGAGGCTACTCCAAAGGGTGTCTTGAACTTGATGAAAGTTGAGGGCCTTACCATCTATCATGTGAAAAGCCATCTGCAGGTACATTTTTTTTCTTTACTTAGGAGCTTTTTTATGGGTGTGTTTTAATCGAAGGTTTTTAATGAATTATTTGTTCCCTTAATTTCAGAAATATAGAACTGCCAGATACAAACCAGAATCATCAGAAGGTATGTGCAAGTCTATACTGAGGTTTAATGTTCATATAAACCAGGTTGCTTATTATTTATATCTGTAGTTTAGTGCTTCATCATCACCCGTAATGTCTCCAGTAAGATGTTTTGTTTGTGATATATAATTTTTCTTTTTATAGGCAAATATTGGTAAATTAGTTATGTTAAAATTTTCTCATTCACCGGAGTTTGAACCCCGATCCTTCAACTCCTTTAACATTGGGATAGGCAAACCAGTTATGTATTTTCATTTTTCAATGTTCATGCTTCTGTGACTGTATCTGTTCAAATTTATTTCTGCTGTTCTCTTTAGGATTTAATAAGCACATAGATAATTGGATATGCACCAAATTTTTTGGATGAATCAGAGAATAATGGTCTGAATGACATTTTCTTCCCTGCCTACAGGAATTCCAGAGAAAAAGTTGACTTCAATCGACGAAATGCCGTCTATAGACTTAAAAACGTGAGTCCCCTCCCCTACTTATCTATAATTAGTTTTCTTATTGTATTGTTGATCTTTTTGGCTGACAATGACATCTCTCAATTGTATGAATAGAGCTAGGTGTAAATTTGTGAAGTTCACTCAAAAAAACTTTTGTCATATATTTGAATTTAAGATATAACATATGAAAAAGACGTGACCTAAAAACTGATCTGTACAGATCTAGTGTTTGCTATTGTATGATACCTATTGTCTTCGTTTCCAATATTTATAGTTATTCCTTTTGCTTAACTGTGATGAGATGAAATATTAATGTCTAGAGACATGCTTTGGATTGTGGTTGTATAGGCCTAAGGGCATTACAGAAGCATTGCGGCTACAGATGGAACTCCAGAAGCGGCTTCATGAACAACTTGAGGTATATCTTTGTTGCTAAAATCCACTTCGTCTTTACCGTGTGATCTTTGGGTGAAGGAGTGTTGTTTAACTCCCCATATTTTGTAAGGAAGATGACCGTGTGCTCTGATATTATAACTATAATAATAACTATTATGCAGATTCAAAGAAATTTACAGATTCAGATTGAGAACCAAGGGAAGCATCTACAGATGATGTTTGAGAAACAGATGAAGTCGGATGAGCCTTCAGCTCCTCTATCATGTGTGGCGCTACCTTCTCCAGTTGAAAATTTAGAAAATGCAAATGAAGGTCAGGAGAAAATTGGAATCAATGGCAGCACTTCAGACAACATGCCTGAAGGAAGTTCCCGGAATGCAAGCACAGAGCAAAAGGGAGATGATGCTAAAGCTACCGGTGAACTTGAGCTGGGAGAAGACCAACTTACCGCACCACCCACAAAACGAGTGAAGACTGACAAGTAGAGTAAAGAAGAAGAATTTCCAACCATCTAGTGTTTCTGCTTCTACATACAACATGCTGGAACTTCCCTTTCTGTTTTTGACTATGACTTCCTTAATCAGTGATTTGGTTTCACAATATCTATTTCTTGTCCTTGATTTTAGGGTATACTTTACATTGGAAAACTTCACTCCAGATATTTTTTGTATATTTATGGAATGTTTGGATGGAGCTTCTAGAAGTATTGTTGGATTGTGGGATGTTTCAACTGTATTATTATTAGTGTTTTATAAATTATGGGAGTTGCTAATTGCATTCCCTTTTTTCCCATAATAAGTTAACCTCTACAATATCTTCTCGTCCTTTTGAGAAGTAAACTTCTGAAATCTCTCTCTATTCCTTTTTCCCTTTCATTTCCCTTCTCTCTCCTCTGATCGCATACTTCCTTGTGCTGAGTTAGGGTGGTAGTAACATAGCCAGTTTTGAGATTAATGCAGATAGAGCTATATAGAGAAAGTGAAGAGAAGAGAGGCATGAACAAAGCAGAGCAGTAGAAACATAATCACATTCAATGAAGGGCTTAGCTAAGTAGACACATGTCTATGTATTGTTAAGTTAATTTTCAAGAGCAAAGAAGATTTGACCAAATGTATTTATATTCTCTTAAGAGTGGTAGTGAACTTATTTAAAAATCTATTTGTATTATATAACTTAATTTCGCAATTGTTAATGTATTGTGTGTGTTTTAATTGGATAGAAAAATTAGCATCAAGGCTAAACAAAGTCATGATACCTTCTTCGTTAACTTCTGGAACAGGTTTTATTACATTCTAAAAGTTAACATAAAAAGGTATAATGTTCTCCGAACTCAAGAGATATTCGGCCTCACTTTTTATATTAATTGAATAACTGATGTATTTGATCAGTAATATAAACCAAATACATAAGTTATTAAATGAACTAAAAAAAGTTAAATTGGGTTAGTGGTATTTTGAAAATATTTTCACATCTTTATTAATCTAGTAAAATTCCCTCAAAAAAATTAATCTAGCAAAATATTTCATAATTTCTCATTCGCATAAAAAATTATCCGTATTTTTCAAATGGGTTAGACATAGTTTTGGTTCTTATAAATATTTCAACTTTTTATTTTATTTTCTTTAATTTTTTATTTACTTTTAGTCCTCCAAAAGTTTTCCGTCTCGGCTTCTAAGTCAAGTTAAGTGTACTTCAGATTTTTGCATAAATGTTTAGAATGTTAAAAAAAAAATTCCGCAATTTTTTTTTTAACAAAACATGAATTAAATATAATTTTTAAGCGGAAAAATTTATATTTAATGCATTCTTGTTAAAAATATTAATCTTTTGCAAGAGAGAATTCTATAATGTACTAAACATGATCGCGAAAACAAAATTCAAAATTTTGAAGGAAAAATTTATATTTATTGCATTCTTGTTAAAAAAATTAATCTTTTGCAAGAGAGAATTCTATAATGTACTAAACATGATTGCGAAAACAAAATTCAAAATTTTGAAAGATACACATGAGTTAACTTAAAAGCAGAGACCAAAAATGGTGATGGAAAATTTGTAGGGGACTAATAAACGAAGAAAACTTTTATATGGACCAAAAAGATATTTAACTCTTTTTAATTTGTATAAAATCTCAAAGTAACTTATAATTTGGGACAGAAAGAGTATATAACAATAACAACCAAGTCTTATCCCACTAAGTAGGGTCGGCTACATAGATCAAATTACACATCTATCATAAATCATATGTGTATCTAACTCATTAATCTCTAAGTTTTTTTAAAAGTTTTTGTTATAGTTGTTCTCGCACTTCCTCTACCTCTTTTGATCTGACTGTCCTCCATCTGATTTACTCTCGTTGCTATATAATATATATGTCTTCTCTCTACAATTCCATACCACCACCTAAGCCTATTTCTCATTATAGGTGCTACCTCAACACTCTATAATATGGTCATTTCTAATCTTACCTTGTTTAGTTTCACCACACTTCCAACACAACATTTTCATCTTTGCTACATTTATTTTATTCTCGTGTAGGTTTTTAATCGTCCAACATTCAGTTTCATACAATATCGCCGATCTTACAACCATCTCATAGAATTTTCCCTTCAACTTCAATCACATAAAATAAAATACTTGAGACTCCTTTCTAGAATAATTAGGAGTCTGTTTGTTTAAGATTGAATAATTTTTGTAGAGTTTTATTTACAAAATCCAACATTTTGATGTGCCAAATTTTTAGACTTGAACCCGATACAATTTTGAAAAGAGAGAGAAAAGAAAAAACAACGTAGAGTTTTATTAAGTCCGATGCTATATAGGATAAGAAAGAGCTGATTCAAAGTATAAACTATACATATAATAAAAGTAAATGATGAACATAATCAATGTAAAAAAGAAGAGTGGTTCAAGAAATTTAGTTTTTTTTAGAGGTAGTTAAAGAAATTTAGTTAATGTTTCATATCATTTTCATCGTTAATTCGTTTCTATTCCTCCGTTAATTCGTTTTTAAGTGGCCAATCTTAGTTGTTTTATTTGCATGAACCTATCATCTCCTTATCACTCCAATCTCTATGTCCTTTCACCAAAACCATCAAACTACCATATGACTGCCAAGTTAATTAGTCATCATTAGTTTTAGTTCATGTAATATCTTAATAGAGTTGCATTTGTATTCCATATTTGAGACTGTCTTTTCAAAGAAATTTTTATTATATTAATATATTTTAGTATGATATAGATCTGTATGAAATTTTTATATGAATAAAGTTTAATAGTTGTTTTATTTATTTTCTTTTCAAAGCATAAAATCATGTGTAACTCACAATAAATTTCACATAAAGGGATATATATAGATGGAACTGAGCTAGGTCTGCCACGAAAAATAACTAAGTTTTTATAGTAGACCATACGAAACAAATGGATCTATCACGTGTATATTCTTTTTATTTTTGACGAAGTCTCGCATGTTTATTTATTTTATCAAGGAATATATAAATCATAATTATTAATTAGTTTTTTTTAATAACATAATTATTAATTAGTTAATATAGAAAGTCTCCACCATCTGACATGCCACATTTCTACGTAATGAAAATTGAAAAATTCCACTTGAAATAAAAGAATCTTTTAATCTCTTATTTTGGTTCAAAGACATATAATACACTATTAGTACTTATGAATTAAGTGGGCTTGCAACTCAAAAGATTGACTAAAGAGACTATAAATCGTAGAGAAATATGAGGAGAGTTATTTAAATAAGCATTTGGTTGATAATTTACTGGACAACCACAATTTACAAAGAAAAAATATGTATTTATACGAAAATTAAAGCAATAGAGAGATAAACAAAAAAAATAATGTGAGTAAGAGAAAGAAAGTTGTCAAAAAAATTGTCATAAAATAAATGTTCAAATATCATTTCTCTATTTATAACTATTGATGTGATTATAAGAAAGAAAAATAATTGATTAAAAATGAAATAACAACAACACAATATATATCTGATGTTGGACAACTAAAAAATATACGGTGTTGGACAACTAAAAAGTTGTCAACATATATTTCTCGAGAAATGATATTTGAACATCTATTTTATGATAACTTTTTTGACAATTTTCTCTCTTTTACTCACATTATTTTTTACTTTATCTATCTTTTGCTTTGATTTTGTACAAATACATACTTTTTCCTATAAATTGTCAACTAAATGAACTACATCATATTATTCATCTTCATTCGGACCCACTACCGCTCGGCTCTACCCTCAACTAAAAAACCACTCCATGCTTACAATTTTCAAGCACTGCGTCTGCATGGCATTTGTTTTGATATCTTCCTTCCTATGCACAAATATACTCGACTTGTTCCCAACACCTTTCCTCTTTTTTTGTTTTAGTTAGGCCAAATGTATACAAATTTATTCATTTATTTTTTTATAAGAATTCAAATTTATTCATTGCTTGTGTATACCATAAATTAACTTGTATATTTATATAACTATTACTAAAGTATCATCTCTATATAAATATATTTGATATATATTGAGTTTTATATTCCAAAATAAATCAATAATATTATTTAAGGCTAGGTTTAAAAAGTTGCAACTAGTAATTTGAAAAATGAATTATATTTAGGAATAATTTTTTCTCTCAAAAGATACTTAATTTTACTGTAACAAAACTTTATATTAAAAACGTATATAATATAAAGTATCTTTTAAGATACTCAAAAGAAATGAAGTATAGTTTTTTTTCCCCAAAAAAAGTATAGTTGTGTTTAAGCCAAATAATAAATGTAGTTACATTTAACTACTTTTGTTTTGTCAAAATTAATATGTGTCATTGATTCATAGATTATAATAATAATATGTCACATTGGTAAATTAATACTAATGTCACACACGTACACATGTTAGATATAATATGCATGTTGTTGTTCCTGGGGCATTCTGATAAAGCTATTGAATCATATTCTTATCTTCTTCCGTGATTGTAACTTTTGTCCCTTTCACTGCAAGTGATTGTGTGTTCTTTGATGATGCTTTTCTTTTCTACTTTGCATTAAGTGTCTTTACATAACCAGTTATCAATAGTGTGGTTATTAGCTGGGTCAACAAAAGTGTTTATTTAAGGAAACATAGTG
>Ga0209282_1001783_pt1 | contig 12070 bp, 5 predicted proteins | sample Mtrugardesep15_FD_187529 | JGI IMG/M metagenome (GOLD analysis project Ga0209282, IMG submission 187529) | Root nodule microbial communities of legume samples collected from California, USA - M. trunc garden sep15 (SPAdes) (version 2) | ecosystem: Host-associated > Plants > Roots > Nodule...
CTCCACCGAGCATCCCACACTCTCGATATGGGACTTGGGCACCTCATAATACCCAAGTTCCTATCATAGCACTGCCCTTGTGAAGCGACGCCCTGACGGCTGTACTCTACGACACTTTACTCGGCCTTTCCGATCAGCCGTTCCGTAGGTAGCCCTTTCCGAGCCATTGGCAACCAGCTTGCATATCAGTTTATAAGCATATCTAAGCATTTGAGGAACCTCCCTTAAAAGCTAGCTATCAAGGGGGAAAAACAAACCAATTAAATAATCCACCGAGCATCCCATACTACCCAAGTCCCTATCAGATTTTTTCATGGTCTTGATTAAAGTTTGTTTGAGGAGAGTGATATTTTTAATTCTTCAAATTGACAACTGAGTACAATCATATTTGCTGTGGTCATTTATCTTCTAGAAGATCTGAAACAAATTCAGTAGTATTTCAATAGAACTTGTGTGCCTCAGAGATATGAAATGAAACCATTCATAAACCTCCACTTAATTGCTTCAGTTTTTAGGGAAGTTAGTCCATGATATGTCGTTAGAGCCTCCATGACTAAGTGGCTATTATTTCAATCCTTGCCACCCTAAGTCAGCACATAAGGTGAAATGGTTATGTGCATTGTGCATACTGCAAGTCTAAAGGGCTTTTAGTTTTATGTGAGGTGCATGTTAGATATGAGACCAATAAAATGCCTGACATACACTATAGGTAGTAAATCGACTTCATTGATTTGATTTTTCATTTACTGATATGAATCTTCACTGGTCTTGCGAATGTGTTGCATAAAAGCTGAAAGATAAATTCTTTATTAACCTTTTCTTTCCCTTTTTAATTGTCACCAATGTGTTTTTGATTTTATAAATATGACTAGAGTTTTGTTATCTAGAATTAAATCTCCAATTTTATTCTGTTTCATAGGATGGTGGAGAGCTAGAGGTTTCAGGATCACCGACAGAGAAGGCAATTCTTTCATGGGCAGTCAAGGTACCCTGACTTTTGTTCCTGTTTTTTTTTTCCCTGTCAATCTCCCCCCTTTTGTTAACAGTGTGTTGATTTCAAACTGAACTCATTTTTATATGGCAGTTGGGTATGAATTTTGATCTTATCAGATCTAACTCAACAGTTCTTCATGTCTTTCCATTCAATTCCGAGAAAAAACGAGGCGGTGTTGCTCTGAAGCTGGTAATAATTTGATCAAAATATTTACCAATTCATCCTTTCATTCATTGTAGCTTATACCAGTATCGGACATATTCAATTGTGAGCTAAATTAAGTTATAAAAATGAATGTTGTTTACTCTGCTATGATGAAACCATATCACGTTAAGCTTTTTATTGAATTTTAATTTCCCATCAACTTTTCTATGATAATAAGATACATAATCCAATATTCATGGCAGGTGGACTCTGGAGTGCATATACACTGGAAAGGAGCTGCAGAAATAGTTCTAGGAGCATGTACCCAATATCTTGATTCAAATGGTCACCTGCAATCCATCGAACAGGAGAAGGTTAGGAACAGTAGCTTCAAGTCCGATGAAATTTTAAGAAATTCAGTGAACTTAACATTGGAGATAAAATTTTCTTTTGCTTAATAGCCAGTAAAAATTAAGAAAAGCACGTGGAATAAGGTTACCACCAAAATATTTTATTATCATCAGTATGATTATGGTGTTTTTTCAAGTTACTGATGCCAAATTATGCAATTATATATCAACTGATAATCTTTCCAAAGTATAACAACCGAGAGCGATAAACATTCTTTTTGGCAATGTCCTAATTAAGCAGACATTTGTTGTTTAAAACTCTTTCAGGATTTTCTCAAGGAGGCTATTGATGACATGGCTGCTCGCAGTTTGCGTTGTGTTGCTATTGCATACAGATCGTATGAATTAGACAAAATTCCATCTAATGAGGAGGATTTAGCCCAATGGTCCTTACCAGAAGATGAGCTTGTTTTGCTTGCTATTGTTGGAATCAAGGTAAAATGCAAGTGTAGGTTTTCCTGTTATATTGCATTAACTTGATGTTTATCTCATTACTCATTACATCCATTTTATCTACAAATAAGTCATGGGTTCTGGTCAAAATATTCTTACTTATATGTTTAAACCCTTATATGTGTGTCTATATCAATATGTTCACCCACTAACAATATATATATGTGTGTGTTAAGAACAAATATTACAGATTATGAGCTTCAGAATATTCTTTTTTGCTGAATATGAAATTGTGTACTGTGTAGAGTGGAGCTTGTTTGGTCCTTATGCTTTCAAACTAACCCTAAATAAATTCCTTCGTCTGAGTTAAAACTAATCCATGTCTTCAGGATCCTTGTCGCCCTGGTGTCAAAGATGCCGTGAGAATATGCACTGACGCTGGTGTTAAGGTAATATATGTGTCATGTTTGATGACTACAGTATTCATATTGCTTGATCAATTAGATACCTTAATATTTATATCAATGCTTCATTGGAAATCAGTAAACAGTGTTAGAACGTGGTTTCTGACTTTATAATAGCACATGAGTGCTACCCCAAAATTTAATCAAGGCAACCCAACACATGTTACATTTATGAACTCTCAGGTACGCATGGTTACTGGAGACAACCTTCAAACGGCAAAGGCAATAGCTCTGGAGTGTGGCATACTGGCTTCAAATGAAGAAGCAGTTGAGCCATGTATAATTGAAGGAAAGGTATTTCGGGAGCTATCTGAAAAAGAAAGGGAACAGGTTGCCAAGAAAATTACGGTATGCTTCGTCCTTTCTTCCATTGTGATTTCTTTTGTTATCTGCATGAGTTGCTATTATTCGATAGAGGATGTTTAACCCTCTATCCATAGCCTTATTCAAAGTAATGCTGTTTGTGCTAATAACTTCAATTATATTACATCCGATGTAATTTTCTAATAGTGATTTGAATAATATATATATAGGTGATGGGCAGGTCTTCTCCTAATGACAAGCTTTTGCTCGTGCAAGCACTGCGTAAAGGAGGTGATGTGGTTGCTGTCACAGGAGATGGCACCAATGATGCCCCTGCACTACACGAGGTTTGTCATATTCCTTGGATGCACCATCTTGACTTTTGAGGAATGAAATAACTTAAAAAAAAAAAAAAAAAAACTTCTGAATTCTTGCGTATGAGTGAACCTGCACAGTAATCATAGATATATTCCACTGAATCGCTGATGCAGACAGCACCATGACGTGACTTCATCATAAACTTATATCGTTAAAATATTTCTACGTGCAGACATGTATTTCTGTTTGATTTGTCCTTTGAACTGTCAGTTGCTCTTAAGTAATCATGTAGATATGATTCTAGTTGCATTTGCAACTGTTGAATGCAAAAAAATTGCATATATGAATGTCAAGATTATAGTTATCAGCATTCAGTATCAAAAAACATTCTGGATCTAATATTGCGAATACAAGTGGAGGAAGTAGGGAGCAAATATATTGTTTCTGTAAACTAACTGTTTTTCTACCAAAATCATGACCATGCCAATAGTTGTTGGCTTTAATAAGAATGTCTTGTTCCTAGAACTATTAAGCTTATTGTGTTTGGCCAACTTATTGAAAAGCTGAAGAAGGGAGAGAAGAAGAGAAAAGGAGAGAGAATGCAAATAAGCCATCTCTGTGTGATACTGCTATTCACTGTTTAGGACATTTTTATCAGCAAAATACTTTTCCTTCCATACAAGAGTAGTAAATTCAATGTGTTTTCTTTTTGTTAGCATTTCTAGCATACAGATACTTGCAATTAACGTAGTGCGTATATATGCCCCGGGTTGGTGGTTTGAAAGTTTTACTCCCGCCTTTTGCACCTCCATCTTCTTGAAAATAAATTCCTGTTTACACTGAAAAAATGTCATTTTTGTAGTTGACTTTGTGCTTTACTATTTCGTTTTGTAGGCAGATATTGGTCTTTCTATGGGCATCCAAGGAACTGAAGTTGCAAAAGAAAGCTCAGATATTATAATCTTGGATGATAACTTTGCATCAGTTGTAAAGGTAAGCATTGTGTTTAGTGGCTCAACTCTCAAGATGATGATGATATCACCTTTTTCCCACGTTTTTGCCATGCAATGGCTTATGACTCTACTAGAAAGCCGTTACTTTTTTTGTTTGCTGTTGTTTTATTTTCTTCAGTTTTTATTAACATTTACATCATTTAGCCCTTTCGGCTTAAAAAATTTGGCTATGAACTTCCCATGGCCGAGAAACATTCCAATTTACCAGTTCACCAAATTGATCAATCTGCAAATTACCTAAGATGTCTGTTTCAATGTTTATGTAGGTTGTCCGCTGGGGCCGCTCTGTATATGCAAATATTCAGAAATTTATCCAGTTCCAGCTTACTGTCAACGTTGCTGCTCTTGTAATAAATGTTGTGGCAGCAATAAGTTCTGGTGATGTTCCTTTAAATGCAGTACAGGTACCCCTCTTTCTTTCTTCTTGTGATTATTTTTTAGTTATACTTAAAGTCGATGCTCCAAAACCAGAACAGAAGGTGGAAAGTAGGTAATGTGACCAAGCTTTAAAGGCCACAAATTTGTAGCATTGTTCAAAATCAAAACATAATTTTTTTACTAATATCAATTGTTAACCCTAAAAGTGCCTTTGCTTGCTGGTAAGGTAAGTGAAAAGACAAATTGACTCTGGTTGGTGCTTTGATGGACATAAAATGTAACAAATGTAAGGTGTATCGCTAGAGTGGGTTGGGTTTGCTTCAAAGATATCCATAGTATAGTAATAGGTGGCACAATGTGTAGAAGTAGCTCTGACGTCTTATCTGTTTGGGTCAAAACTCACCTTACAGAACTCTTTCTGCGTTTGGGTTATAGTTCTGAATGTTTGTTGTCGACTACTTTTCTCATGCAGTTCAGGAGAAAAGGTGTTGAATTGCTGTATCCATTAATATAATTGTGGCTTAGAAATTCTGAATGTTAATTGTTATTGGAAACCAAGACTTTTAAACTAAGTAGGGAAGAGCTGATTGAATTTATCAACAATGAAAACAACATACATATTGTTTTTTAACGCACCTGCTCTTGGGTGCAGCTTTTGTGGGTCAACCTTATCATGGACACACTTGGGGCCCTTGCCCTGGCTACGGAACCACCAACAGACCACCTAATGCACAGATCACCAGTTGGTCGAAGGTTTGGATTAACTTGCTTTCTCATTTCTCACTTTATTAGCTATTAATTTACAGTAACACTCTTAATTCTTAAAGCTGGGCAGGAACGTATATGCACACTCATGTACACATGGCTTATATTTGATGTGTTTTCAATTTTGATCCTTGGTGTGTGTGTGTGTGTGTGCGTGCGCGCGTGTGTGTTGGAAATCCCGCCCCAAACGTGAGGGGGTGGGTTGGTAATTCCACCTCAGGTGTGTTGGAAATCCCGCCCTGAATGTGAGGGGGTGGGTTGGTAATTCCACCTTAAAATTGCGATGCGATCTGCCCCTAGTTGCCTTATGTTGGCTTGTCTTTGAGGGGGTGGATTTAGTCCCACACAGGAAGCTTGATCAGAGTTTATAAAGAAGAGGCACTCCTCACCTTACAAGCCGGTTTTGTAAGGATGAGTTAGGCCCCAAATTTCAACAGTGTGTCTGTGTTTTCTCAACAAAAACTTATGGCATTGAAGAAGTTTTGAAAGATAACTCTTGCATTCTATACCATTTTGCAACTAATGAACATAAATGCTAGCAAAATGTTCACTTCCATGAAGTGTTACACTTTTTCTTCCAAGAGCAGAAAAGTCAGTGGGAAAGAATCTAAGCATGCATTGTGTAGTCTTGTGCCCTTGTTTCTTATTTAATTGAGTCATGTGCCCTTGTATCTTATTTAATTGAGTAAATGAGAAAGTTATGTTATTTTTCCCTTCACATTTGAACTTTATACTCATTTTCCTGAGACTCTCGGTGTTGCCCCTTGTTTCTTATTTAATTGAGTCCTGTGCCCTTGTATCTTATTTAATTGAGTAAATGAGAAAGTTATGTTATTTTTCCCTTCACATTTGAACTTTATACTCATTTTCCTGGGACTCTCCGGTGTTGCATTTTCCTCAAACATTGAGTTAAAAATGTACACTTTTAATTTTAACTATGATCTTTTCTTGGGCTTTCAGGGAACCTCTTATTACAAATATCATGTGGAGAAACTTGATCGTACAGGTAAAATAGTTTATTCAATGTAGATACTTCGTAAGATTAAAATGGAATTTTGAATATGACACTCTTTAAGTCCTATTGTCTAATTGTATTATTTGTCATCTCAGGCTGTTTATCAAGTTGCAGTTCTTCTCGTTCTGAACTTCTGCGGTGAAAGTATTCTTCCTAAGCAAGATACTAAAGCCCATGGCTTTCAAGTGAAGAATACTTTGATATTCAATGCATTCGTCATGTGCCAAGTAAGTGTGGAATAGTAAATTATTGAATGTGTGGAATAGTAGATTGGTATTTTTCAACCCTTGTTTTTCCTTTTTTCCTTTTTTCCCCACATTTTGATAGGAGAGAAGCCTTTAGGTGCAATTATACAAATACATTTGCTAGAAATTCATCCTATTCTTGAGTAAACAATTTTAAGTTTCCACTAACAGATATTCAATGAGTTCAATGCTCGGAAACCGGATGAAATGAATGTCTTCCGAGGGGTGACTAAGAACCGTCTCTTCATGGGAATTATTGGAATAACCTTTATACTTCAGGTGAATACGAAACCTTTTGTATTTTTCTGTTCATAAATCTTATCTTAATTTCTAACATTTGCATGCTTTATCACTCTACAAATTTTCAGATAGTCATCATTGAGTTCCTTGGAAAGTTCGCCTCAACAGTGAGGCTTAACTGGAAGTTGTGGCTTGTTTCTCTTATAATTGGCCTTGTCAGGTTAGTTCGCCAAACTTCATTAGCATTTAATCATGACAGTTCTGGTACTAAACAATAAATCATGCGTTCATGCTCTTGATATTATCTAGAGTTCAAGACATCTATGTTCCGAGACTTGATCATGACCATTGTTTTTGCTATCTCACAGCTGGCCTCTTGCTATAGCTGGAAAGTTCATTCCAGTTCCCAAAACACCATTGTCGCGTACATTCATGAAGCCAATTAGACGATTGAGGAGGTCTCGTTCTTCGCAATAGGAAGTCGAACACGTGCAATTCATATTAAGCTAACGCCTGACAAGTAACAATACACATAACTAGCCCCAATTGTTGAAGCTTTTCTTCGACAATATGAATACAATGTATATTCAATACTTCCCAAAGGGATTTAATCATAAAGCAATCTTTATGTGATGTGTTAACCTTTATCTCCTTTCCTTTTTTATTAATATTTTTGATCAACTGTACATTGTAACATTTCCAGATATTGTTAGAATTACTTGTTGTAAATGCTATCAAACTGAACTAGCACAAGGTTCAATTTCAACAAAAATAGGAAAGAAAGGAAGGCATTGGCATGATTTTAACTTTGCATGTTTCATTCATCACATAAAGTAGTTACAAGTTGCAACATCTTTAACTATTTTTTACAAGAAAATGCATGTCTGTTTATTCAAAGCCAACAATTTAACTGGTTTTTGCAATTTGTGTGAATTGTAAAGGGTGTTATATTAAGCTGAAATATTAAAACGTACTTCATTATAGGCGAAACTGAAAAATTCGCTTTGGAAACCATTTACTTTCCATTAGTTTAATGAAACAAAGAGAAAGAAAACAAATACGTAAATCAATGCTTTAAACTTTAAAGAAAGCTCTCTTGTATTTAAGAAGAAGAAAAAAAGAGAGAATTTCTTTTCCCATTTTTCTTGCTTCTTGTGCGCCCTCCATTTTTCGATTTTATCTCCGTTCGGATTATATAAGGGTGTGTTTGTTTCAAGTTTACCAAATTTATTCCTAGGAATAACATTCCTTGGAATATAAAGATGGGAATTTTATTCCTAGGTATTTAGGGAAAATATGTTTGGTTAACTTTATAATATTTCTAGGAACCATAAAAATAGGTATTATAATAGGTAACTATTTATGAATTTATTCCCATCTCCATGGGAACTTTATTCCCACCCTTTTTCTTGGGAAAATTTTTCTATTACCAGGAACATTTTATACCCGGGAATAAAATTTAGTAAACTTGTAACAAACATAGACATATATATTTATATCATTTTATTCCTGGGAATCAACAACTATAACTTGAAACAAACACACCCTTAATTTCTATTGCATTTTGGAGTATATAATCTGAAGCCTCTCAACTCATAAGATCGGGTGTTTTGCCATTGAATCAATCCAATCATGTTTCACAACCTTTTGGCAAATACAATCTTAATACAAATTTAACGGTTCAAATTATATAATCTGAAATGTGTCAAATCCTTCCATAAGACCAATTTTAACATTGGTAGTCCTTATATTAACACATTTCAAATTATATAATATGAATACGTCAAATACGTGTTCGAATGAATATATGAGATTAACAAATCCACTCCTCCTAATAGGTACTCTTTTCTTTTGCTCCACAATGGGAGTATCTGTAAGGTACCAAGTCTTATAAAGCAAGACCCTCTCGTTATGGCTGATCAGTTGACATGTTGTTTGTCATTGACTATTGTGTTGACATAATTCAGTTAAGTTGAATTAGACAAAACATTTTAAATGTTTGATTAATCCATTACTTCTTGAATTTGTTAGTATAGTTTTTGAGTGCATGGATCTAGGATTTACATACGGTAGGTAGATATTATATCGTGTAAATAGGGATGCATATGATATCCTGTACTTTTTTTATTGATTGTTTTAAGCCTATATATATATATATGAGATCTTGTTGTGTAATTGAGACACACGGTATTTGACATGTGTGTTTCTCTTTTCTTCTCTCAAAAGTAATATTTGTCGAGTAAAATTTCTTTAGAAAATATGACCTTGAAGATGTTGAGTTCTGTATAATGATCTATGGAAAATGTGAATCATGTTGATGAAGATTATGGAAGGGCTGTAATATCCAATACTTCAATTAAAAAATTGACTTAAACATGTGTTTATTCCTTTTCTGAGATTATGCTAAGCTGAAATAGTAAGACCAAATTCATAAGAGGGAGAAGCTGAAAATTCACCTTTGGAAAATATAATAGGCAAAAAACTGTACGAATCCACCGGATGGAAGATAAAAAAATAATTATTCGCCGTCTGTGGGAATCGAACCCACGACCACGTGGTTAAAAGCCACGCGCTCTACCAGCTGAGCTAAGACGGCTCGCTAATATTGGTTCTACTGCGTTTATATATATTCAATATTCACATGACTAACCTTAAGTTCTTTTCCCAGTATTTTAGGCAATAATTAAAAAAAATCAGTTAAATATTTGTTTAATTGTCGTCTATTCCAAAACAATTATAACTAAATATATATAAAATTAAACACAATAGAAATACGGAAATGTCTAATAAAACCAGCAAATTTGGAAGAAAATATCAAACCAGCAACTTTGGAAGAGTAAATTGAATTTGACTAAAAGAACAATGTAAAGGTGGACGAATTTAAATAATATACTTTTTTTTTCCGAAGGAATATATACATTCAAATATTAATAAAAGTTAAAAGAATAACAAAGTTATTTTTTGAAGAAAAAAGAATAAGAAAGTTTAATGTCCAAAACAAAAAGTTTAGAACAAGTGGTTGGTGTGTAATAAACTTTGGAGTTTCAAATTTAAGATAAAAGAAGAAAGAATAACAAGGTGCAATAGAAGACTTGTTTCTTTTCACATTATGCATACATTGGTATGGTTGAAAGAAATTTAATAACAAAATAGAAAGTTTGAGAAAAAATATATAAATCAAATTCATTTTGTTAACAAATAATTTTCATAATTATGTATTTAACTCTTATACAAGTAAAATGCTAGAGGGGGCATTCAAAATACAAGAAATGATAACAAATGCATTAAAACATTTTCTTAATTAAGAATTCTTAAAGAGTGTCTTTAGGGCACTCATTAGCAAAACAAACAAAATTAAGGTGTTTTATTTTAAAGAGAAACAAGAATTAAGTCCTCTTTGTTTAAAGAAAAAAATAATAAAATTTACATGTTAGTACTTTTTTTATTTATGCAAATAGAGTCACACCAAAATAAAAATAAATTAAATAAACATCATCTCAATTTGTCTATTTGAAGATGAACAACACATAAATAAAACTTCTCATGGGATTTATATTTTACAATGATCCAATCAAATACACTCTCTAAGTCAACCTTATTGGGATGGATGTTTGACTATCAAAACATGCAATAAATAGCCAAAGTCAATGAATGCAAGTATCAATTGTTTCACTCATTAAGAACAAGAATTATGGAGCAACCATAATTTTACAAGCCAAATATGTGAATAGAAAGCCTTGTGTACATACATGTTAAATGACAAAAATTTCAATCTAATGAACACTTGACTCTCCCTTTTTGCTGAAAATTTCATTAAAATCTGCAAACAAAAGACCTTAGGCCCTAAAAAAACTGAAACTCTTGAATGCATTGTTACATTGACAAACAACAAATTACTAACAATAACAAGAATATGCAAAGTGGTTTTTCTTGGAGATATAAGGGGATAAGAAGCTTGAGGCTGAAGCAGATGAATCTGAAATTAAGGCCGGAACTAATATTTGTGTTTTACCAGAACCAATCCTCTTACCAGCTACGTTCGCATACAATAGACCCGAAATTGCTGGTACAAAAACATCACTCTCGGTACTAATATAAAAGTCAATAACATTCTCCAATTCAGAATCTTTAGAATCTAGGAACTTTGTCTTCTTATCCGCCGGCATGATGGATTCCTGCAACATTTTTAAGAGAAAATGAGAGATATATTACACTTTTAGTATGAACGATTGTAGAGTATTCCAATGTGAAAAGAAAGTATGTGTGTGCGGGACTTTGATTGTCTGCAATCACAAACTCACACCACAGTCAGCACATCAGTGATAGTTGGATGAGATCAGATAGTCCAGAAAGCAAGCAAATTTTGATTTTTATTAAACTCTAAAATACTAATCTTGAAATATGAACCATCTTATCTCAATCCTACAATATCGATTTGCTAACTGTGGGAATGGGTGGGATTATAACTGCAGGCTATCCAAATCCATGTGTGTATGTGTGCTCGTGTGTGTGAGAGATAGATATGAAGAAATAAGAGCAAAAGGCTCACCTTTGTGTAAGTTTTAGGAAACAGGTCCTTAAGAGAATCAAGGCTATCATCCCACCTTGATTGTGTCAAATAAATTGTGGTATCCTTATCAATACCAATCTTCCTCAAAAACACTGCGATCTCTTGTGCATTGAAACAGGTCTTCTCTCCATCATTATCATCGTTTCCTTGGCAACCCTTCTTGTTCAACATCTCAACTCTCAAATCCACGGCTATAAATTGACCATCGGATTTTCGGCTTAAAGTTCTAAGTCTTTCAACCATTGAGTCAACAAGGTCATGTATTTCCGGCTGCAACTCCAAACTTCCATACATTGCTAAGCATGCAATGGAATCGGTGTCGCCTTTTTTCCCCGACTTTCTCATGTTTATTGAAGGAAAGTAAGTTGCTAGCCTTACGTTTCCCTTTGATCTATAAATCGGTTCGACGTGTCGAGCTATGTAATCTTCGGTAACCCGGTTAGGGACCTTCACAGCAGCAATTTTTTTAGTTGTTACATGAGAAGGAAGATCTTTTGCCACTTTGACCACTCCTTCCATGCTTTTCATGAACACATCAACATCATAAATGTCCTCAAAGTTCCTGAGACATGGATCATATTAGCCACATACCAATACTCCCCCCGGAATGAAATATAAGCAAAATTTACCAAATTACTAATCATGAATATGACATTCCTTTATACACTGAATCTTATATGTTCGTAACTAACCTCTTGTCACCAGGTTGGCTTCCTCTGATGTCAGGGATCACAAGCGATGCCCCAAGATTTCTAGCCACAATTACTGCATCTGCTATCTGGACATGAAGCATATCGGTGATGAAAGAAGATCAGGGA
>Ga0209282_1001784_pt1 | contig 12063 bp, 6 predicted proteins | sample Mtrugardesep15_FD_187529 | JGI IMG/M metagenome (GOLD analysis project Ga0209282, IMG submission 187529) | Root nodule microbial communities of legume samples collected from California, USA - M. trunc garden sep15 (SPAdes) (version 2) | ecosystem: Host-associated > Plants > Roots > Nodule...
TTTAGGTGACATTGTTGGTTTCTAAAATATGTTGACAGCGATGAAAGCCATGAGGATGATGTGCATCTCTCATGTATTAATACATAAACATGGATTAAGAAGTTGATCAAGCTGATACCAATCACATTTAGTAAAGAAATACTTGATACAAATCGCGCAAGGTTGATGCAACCATACGAAAGCTAAGACTACTATCTTAATACAATTCCTCTTTTTGGCTTTTACCATCCAACAATTCATGCTTTGTTTGATCAGCTTGTAGACTACCAACACAGTCAACCCCTTCTTTGTGGTCCCTGTTTTAAGACGTTTAAAGTGCTTATATAAGAAATTTGGAGTGTTATAATAGATTTAAAATACATAATCTATATATGTAAAGGTAAATAAGCAACCTTGAAAATTTATAATTAATTTCATTGATATTTCAAAAGCAGTGAATATCGCAGCAAGTAATGTGTCGGCCAGGGTAATTTTATAAGAATAGGCATGCATATAGTTTTTGCTACTATATGAAGAGAGGATATTGATCATGTTACGAAACACAATAAAAAAAAGTAAGGTGAATTATTTTGGTCACCAACGCAAGTGATTTTTGGTTACCTTCACATCTTTCAATAGAGAATATATATATATATATTTTTTTTTATAGATAGCTAGAGGGATATTGATGTGGAAAAAAACCATAAACATGTTATTTTTGGATGTACGACACATGTAGCAAAGTACCAAATGTCATAACAACCAAATTAGAAAAATGTCAAACAAATAAACTTCCAAAACAATCAAGAAAGTACTTATTCAGAAGAAAAAAAATCAAAATAAAATAAATCTAAGTAGTCTAGCCAAAGAGGAGCTAAAATATCAATCTTTAGGTTCTTGCTTAACTTTGACAACTTTCTGCAATTTAGTGGTTGACGACGGAGTTCGACAATCGACGTCATTATGTGTTGCATCTGAGTCGGCATATCTCTTTCTCAAAGACTTGGATGGATTTGTATCTTTAACAATAGAATTGACTTTATCACCAAGAAGCTACACGAATAAACATTCATAGCAATAGTTAATTTAATAATTTTTATGATTACTTTTAAAGGAGATATAAAGAATATTTAACTACCTTCATGTTTTCATCGGTTTGGGGAGTAATAGGACCCATAAAATCAACATCATCCTCTTCCTCACCATTATGAGGAGCAGCAATACACTCAACATGATACTTTTTCTTAATTTCACTTTTGGCCCCTTAAGTTTTCCAAAGTTGTGATTTTGGCCCCTTAAAAAAACAACTCTTTTCAGTTATGTTGCAATTTTGGCCCCCTAGCCCAATTTTGACCCAGTCAACACTGACGTGGACGCATTTTTGTACTTTTTAATATTTTTTATTTTGCAATTAAAAAATAAAAAATAATTAAAAAAACAGTTTTTTTTTTAAAAAAACTTTTTTATTTTTGTAATTAAAAAAAACAAATTTTTTTAATTACAATTTTTTTCAAAATTAAAAAAGAAAAAATATTTAAAAAATAAAAATAAAATAAAATAAAATTTTTTACACATGTGTCCGTTGACTGAGTCAAAATTGGCATGGGGGACCAAAATTGCAATAGAAAGTAAACTTAGGGGGCCTGGAAAGGGTTGTTCTTTTAGGGGGCCAAAATCACAACTTTGAGAAACTTAGGGGGTCAAAAGTGTAATTGAGCCAAATTAGTTTGATGATAAAAATATGATTCAGTTATATATAAACAAACAATCACATTGCTAGTTATAAATTATTACGTTGAAACAATTTTACATTTGTGAACATAATGAGAACAAAAATATTTTGAGATTCACCAGAAGATAGAAAAGAGTTCAACTCTTTAACATACTCTCCAGAAAGAGTACATTTAAAGCGATATATATTCAACATTGTCAAAGATTATACAAATATTAATTAAATAGTTTTAAAAAAATACACTTACAGAAACATCAAGCGTACCCATTTGAATATAGTTCAATGACATTCATCTTAGCTTTTCTACTATCTCTTGTATATTCTCTTTCAACACCCATTCTAGTCATGACTTCAATTACATCTACATATATAACACCAAATGAGGAAATCGTGAACAACATTCTCTCTTGGAGCTACTACTTTAACTTGTAGATCAATGTTCTTCATATAGACGCACCAATTCGATCACCCTAGATAACAAAGATTAAAAAAAAACTAAAACGATTAGAACCATTAGAACCAACTCCTTGAAAAATGGTAGTTTTTTAATTTTTGTAGTCTTGAACAAACTAAACACAAACAACCCTCACAACCAATGTCAACGATTGTTTTCTTGGCGAAACATCAGAGATGAAATCGTGTTTAATAGACATTTTTCTTTGCAATAGAAAAAATGACAAAAACAACTGGAATATAGATACCAGAGAACCAAAGAACATATAAAGAGTAACTATATATTGTCATTGTCGTTTACTCGTACCCTAAAGAGCGACTATTTATATAGAAAATAGTACCACTAACGGTTAATATCTATTATTTATTAATTTAACCGTTTTAAAATTAATATTATTAATGTCTTTAATTTTATAAAATGTGTATTAAATGATTCGATTATATTTCATGTAACCAATAAAAAATTAACTTCATAAAAATTGAAATTTAATAATATCTTGCAAATTATTCGGTAATATATTTTTGTAACAAATAAAAATTAATTATACAACCTTAAAAATTAAATACTACATTTAATTTTTTAATTAGTATGCTATTATAATAGTGTAACGGACCAAAATTAAAAATACAATTTATTCAAGTTATTTATTATAATTTTATAACCTACCGAATCTTTAATGTACCGTATAAATCTTAATCGAAACGCATATTATATAAGTAATTATTTTAATGTGTAACAAATTACTACTTTTAAATCTTAAATTAGTATGTTATTGGAATTGTGTAACGGACAAAAATTCAAAATATAATTTATTCGAGTTATTTATTATAATTTTGTAACCCATTGAATTTTTAATGTACCATATAAATCTTTATTGAAACGTCTATTATATTATTAATTATATGAATGTAACCGATTTTGTATTTTATGAAAAAATTAATTTGAAGTTAAAAACGGTTTTTACATGATAATTATTGTGAAGTATAATTATAATTTAGGAGAATTTTTTGAAACAATTGCCATGAAAGTATTTAATGAAGTGGACATGCTTAGAAATGGTTTTGATGATGTGGACTTGCTTTGAAAAGAGTATTCTTAAAATAGTGTATTTAAAAAAACTCTCAATTATTAGTATAAAGATTAATAAAGTTGTGCTTTGTAACAAAAAAATGAAAATAAATAAAGTTGTGTTGGAGGACAATGCAACAAGAGCATAATTTTAAAGCAAGAACGTAAAAATGTTCAATTCTAAAATAAAAAATTAAAGGTCGAATCTGAAAAAAGAATTTAATTTAAAGGAATGGGCGTATTTTGCCCAATTTAAATGTATATATTGTTGTCTCCATCAACATAGTCTATAAAAAAAAAATACAATCCAGTTTAATACGAAAGAGGACGAGGTTTGAATCTCATACACCTATTTATTAATTTTAAGGTTAATATTAACTTGTGCCCTCAAAACACAAGTTAAGAAGTAAAAATACAAATGTTTTTGTTGTAATTACTAATGCATTTAAATGTAACTTTTTGACTTTTAACTAATTGAATGCTTAAAATTTAAGAAATAAATTCTACTACTTGGGAGTACTTAATTTGGGTTGCTTAACATGTGTCCTAAGAGCACAAGTTGACATGACCCTAATTTTAAGGAGAATGCTAAACAGTGTCATCAGGGCAATAATGAAGCAAGCAAAACAAGTAACTATTTGTAAGGGCAATGATTAAGCATCCAAAATAAGTAACTTTGTAAATAAATGATGTAATTATTAATCAAAAGTCAAAACTTATATTTTCAAGACAAATTTTATATTTATAGTTTCATTAACCATTGCCCTAAGGACACTCGTTAGCGATACCCTAATTTTAAATGTGAATTCTAACTATTAGACTAATTGACAAAAAAAAAAAATACTACTATATACGTTGTTCAATAGTCAACGGGCATAAAAAAAAATTGTTTTTTTTTTATTAATTGACATTGTTAATTAAAAGATTATTTGTTTTGTTTTGAATATTGTTAATTAAAAGATGGTAATGTCCAAAATCACAAATAATAGAGGAGTTAAGGTATCAGATTTGATTCTCTACAGTGTCAATTTAGATTAATTGTTTTGTGTTCTTAAAAAAAATAGAGAAGGCATGCATATAAGAAAAGAATATAATTAATATACTCCGTCAATGTATAATTATTTTACACATGTATCTAATGATGTGTGGTCGCTTCAATTAATGAACATAAAATTACATGAGTTGTCATATTCATTAATTGATGTGGCCGCACATCATTAAATACCTTGTAAAAAACATTTTTTTTTTAAATATAGATTAATATGTAGTATATATATACACACATTTGATGCATGTGTAAAATAATTAGTATATTAATTAAACTCATAAGAAAATTGGTTTCAATGTTAATTTTGTGCAATAAATTAAAACTCTAATTGGAGGATCTTCAAATAAGAGAAATACTTTTGCCGTCCTTTTTTAGTGTGCGTTCGATTCTACCATGATAAAAAAATATTTTAAATGTACATATTTTTTAAATATTATTTTAATTAATCTTGAGTTGAACATTGTTAAAGAGTTTCACATGTGATAAAAGATAGTCGAAACATTTGTTTATAAACGAGGATAATTCTCATTTCATAAATCAATTTTGTAGAGTTGTGTTAAGTCCAAGTCCAACCAAAATTTCTAATAAATGTCAACTTTTATGGTTAAAATTTGACGGCAACCACATATTTAGATCAAAAAGTTCACATATTAAAGACTCCCTCTTAATTAAGTAAGCCTCGAGACAAAAGACCTACCAAAATTTAAATTGACCCAAATCCCCAACCTTTTGCAACAAAATAAATTTTTAGATACAAAAAGAAATTTTTCGCTAAATTTTCATTTGCAGAAAAATTCAGAGAAGTATTTCTTTTTCTCAAAAAAAATAAAAGAAATTACAGAAACTTGTTTAACTTTTTATGAAAAAAATTATATAATGGAGTTGGATTGACTTATTTTTGAACTAATGAAAAATAGTTTATACAACTAAATAAACTTTCATGTTAATTTATAAGTTTTCACTAACGAAAATTGTATCTTCATAAATTGTTTTATAATAAACTATATTGACAAACTTATAAATAATACATTAAAACTTATTTATTTGCATAAACTTAAAATAAACCTAATCCAAATAGGGAATTTTAACACAATATAATAGGGCTTTGAGTCAATGAGTTGTCCTTAATCTATTTTAAAAGATTGAACTTCATCTTAATTGAAAGCTAACAGCACCAAACCAACCCACGTAGATTAATTTGTTTTTATTATTGAAATCAATTTATCTTATTTTACATATCTCCTAAGTACATTAAACTTTGTTGCATAGATAAAATCAACAACAATCTTTCTGCAGATGATTTTATATATCACTTCATTATTAGGGATGATTTGGTACACTTGCCAAATTCTTATCAATTTTTAGTACCATTGTTGAGGATTGTTGATTGATTTATCAACAAGGGAAAGTGTAGTTGTACATTTGTTTTTCTATTTTTATTTTATATAAAAGAATATTGTTAATGTGCTGATCTTCTATACTTCTTAATTGTGCTTTGCTCTTAAAAGATTTGTCTAAGTTTGTTCATGTAATTTAGAAGAATTGTGCTTTGTTCTTAGCAGACGAATTGCTATTTGATCATGAGATAGAAATGACAACAAAAGAAAACCGAAAAAGGACCAAATTAGTCAAGCAGGTGAAGAATGAATTTCAAAGATCATCAGCTACTACTTCTATTCCCATCGAAATTTCACAACAAATCAGTACTTGACCAAATCAGTACTTCAAAGGGCTAAGATATCAAGATTTGAACATAAAAGCCATCATATGATACATGAGAAAGGTTGAAGTTGTTTCTAGAAATATGTCATGTACTGTTGAGTATTAATCCATAAAAATATCATGTTAGTTACAAAATACAGTTAGTTAGTAAGTTAGTTAAGTTTGTTTTGCTTGACCAACAAGTAATCTACATATAAATAAGTTGCAACATTTTTTTCATTACTGATGAGATCAGTTTGCAACTTTTACATTCTTCTCTAAGCTCTCAAGTTAATTCATTTTCATCACTCATGATTAGATTACTTAACAAACAAGAAATGTTACAAGCTGCACTAACATGGACATGGATTTGATGATTTTGTATTAAATTGTAGATTGTAGATTAATTTCTTTGATAAGACAAAGTGTAGATTAATTAAATCCATAAGAAAATGAAGGAAATATTTAGGTAGAGATAGAGGCAGCAACGAGTTACCTACCATAAACGCAAAACTAAAGTTGTGACATGACAGATCTTATTGCCTTGCCACCTCAAACACTTATGTAGGTCCAATTGAACGTCTCTATTTAAATCAGACATTGTTCCTATACTTCTGTACCACTGAAGTGTCTACACACGTGCACTCTTCCAATCCTCTATTCCTTCTGGTTCAGCAACATTTATTTTGTGAGTTAAGGATCGTTAGTTTATGGCACTAATCCTAATCCTAATCCTAATTGTGATGATGATAACGAGGTCATGCCATCTATTAATGTAGATCTTCAATTCTAATGTTAGAATTTTATTTATTTTCTGAATAGTTAGATTAGACTATATCATTGAATACACACTATGTCTATGGATAATGTGCATGGTTGCGTAAAATTTCAATAGAAAAACATACTTTTTTGTCAAGCTTACGGTGAACTTGGACTGCGTTGATAGTGATCCTAAGTGAAACAAAACTATTTAAAATTATAGGCACGCAAATGTGTCACTTTTGTTCAAGGGCGAAAAACAAAAGTTGGAAAATCTGAAGAAAATAAGAACTTATGTAAACCTTTTTTTTACCTGTAGTAGTGAAAAGATAAAAATGATGCAATCAAATTTAATGTCTTCATGACTCTGAGCAGTGTTCAAAAAGCATTAAAGAAACGAAAAAATAATTGGCACACTTGTCTAAAGAAACAAACAATTGTCCTATGACCATCAGACATAAAGACACGTCTAATCTCAAAATCTCAGTGATTTATTTTAGAGATCTTGATTCAAACCACTATCAAAACAATAAACCACACTAATCATCTAAGATAAACAATCAGATTGTGACAACAACCAAGTGCAAGCAATCATCAAAGTTTTACATCAGAACCAAAAGAAGAATAACCAAACTATCAAGTCAGACATAATATTGAAAATGCTAAAAAGACATGCCCCTGGATAACATAACACATAAGCAGGGTGTCCATTAATTCACGACTCTTGTTGAAGTTGGAGATCCCTGTATCATAGACAAGAAAGAAAAAGTGAGCTAGCAAATATAAAAAGAAAGAAAAATTTACTCCAAAGAAATGTTAAATTTGAAGGGGAAAATTTGCAACCCACATGATTTCGGATTATACATAAAACTTCCTTGACTAAAATAATAATCATCAATTGGTGCAAAATAATAGGATAATGGATTATGACTTGTAATTGTATTTTTGTGGTCCAATAGTCCAAATAGCTAAATTTTGACACATAATACAAACAAAGAAAAATACTAACAGTACCTTAACAAATGACTCTCTTTGTTGCATGTGGAGAGTGTTGAAGTAAATAGTTCATTACATTATCCAACATAGGCATTTTAGGATTAGGCCTCTGTATTACCAATGACTCCAAGTTGCCAAAACCAATTGGTTGGATATTGGGAAAATTGGGGATTAAATAAAGACCCTGCACATTTTAAAGGTTAATGCACAAATTCATTAGTGAATCTTTGAAGTAAATAACAAATGCTTATATGATTGATTTGATAAGACATAAGAGCACCACTAATTTCAAGTACCTGGAGAATATTCCAAGAAAGTGTCAATGAGTGTACATTACGGATCCTTTTCAATATATTCTTTATGGTTTCTACAACATTCGGATGAGATAAATTCCAAAAAGCAATTATGCATGCATCTTCAATAAAATCCATGTTTTGCTCTATAACTTGATGAACATTATCGGAAGTAAAATTACCCTTAAAAGTGAATGATTTCAAATATGGAGCAGATATCTTGACTTTCAAATGTTTATGATTCCACATGTTATACGTAATTGATAGACTGGAAAGTTTATCCCCAGATATATAAAGTATTTTGTCATCTCCAGCTACTTTGCAATCGTCAATAACTAAAGTACTAAGCTTCTTGCATTCTAAGAAAGGTCTAGCATAATCGTTGCCATCAGCCAAAGTAAATGTAACATGTCTTAAACAACAGTTTGCTAACTCCGGAAGGTCTATAGTTTCTGGAAGTTTTACATCCCATCCATATGAGTAAAATGAAAGGTCAAGAAACTTCAAAGAATGAAGAGAAAATATTGAACGGAAAAGTAGCATATTACTTTCCCTATGACGAAGGTAGGTGCCAACTTTGAATTTTTCAACCTTTTTTTTTACCGCATAATTGATCATCTTTCTCAAAAGTTTATAGGGAACATACCCGTGATGGTCAACTTCAATATTACGCAAGACACTAGATTTTTCACGTTTTTTCAAAAGGTTATTCACAAACTTGAAAACATCTGCTCTTTTAAAGTGTTCATGGCTAATGTTCAACGTAGAAAGTTGCTTCCAAAGATCCTTCCATCTTTTGGATAAGATGCAAGTCTGAACAGCTTCTTGCGTAATCAGAAAATCCATGATGTGTGTAATAATGCCATCGGGCATGGTACTGATTATGTCCACGTCCATTTCATTATGCATTACTCTATTTATCTTAGGCTCTTTCTCCACGATATCTTGGTGCAATGACATCTGATAAAAATAAATTAATCTAAATATAAATATATTGATCTATGCTTACATAACAATCAAATTTTTAAAATATAATCTTTAATAAATAACCACAATGGTAATATATTACGTATCAAGCATCAAGAGAAATATACATAGAATATTGAAATCATACAATACTTTTCCTTTGTTACCCAAATCCATTAGTTTCCTTGACAAATAAATATGATTACCCCTTACTTAATTCTACAATGATTGTATAAACTTGACGGACTAAATTAGAGTTCAATGAGTAAGTGACAATTCGGTGAGTAAGTGATTAAAGTAGATCAAATACAATTAACTATATCATTTGTTATTTGACAAAACACAAAATAGAAATTCGTCAATAATGTGAAGTTTATATTCAAATCCAAGAACACACATGCGTTCTTTTACACAAAATAATTATTTTCAATTCATTATAAATTAATATTCTTGAATGTTTAAAATAAAGAATAAATTAATCATGTATTCATTTTGAGGTAGAGTAGTCTATGTTTCTGTTGGTGTAAGTTGAAGAGATTCAAGTTAAAATAAAATGTCTCACTTAGAATTATGGAGGGAAAGAGAGACCAACGATACATATGTTTCTATTGGTAGCAATTCTTTTTCTGTTAATCCGTTAATTTTTGCATTCTTAAGGCTCAATTCGAATTTAAGATCTTTGATTAACTTAAAAGAAATCTCTATCATATCATTCAAGTGCTCTTGGGTAAATCAATAAAAAATAGAAATTCAAAGTCAAGTAAAAAAAAAAACACATAATATTTCCCATTGACAAACTTTGAAATGAGTTTCACACAATTAGTCATGAAATGACTTTGCAATTTTAGAGAACTGTTTTCCTAATTCAATTATAATTACTCAAAAATTCAATTATCAATCTTATAACACGGCCAAATTAGAACAAGCGGAACCTTTGGAGAATGTGTTGAATGTCGTGGGAAATAACACTCTCTCTTCTCCTGCGAGTTCGGCCCCGGTGACGCAAATTGTGCTGGTGAACACATGTGAGAGTTGTCCTACACTCTGTAAGGATATTGATTTGGTTCTGCATGTGTTGGAACACGAAGATGAGCACAATGTGCCTTTTACTCCCGGTTTGACAAAAAAGCAACGCAGGGCTCTTAATAGGTCGGCTTACAATACCCATTCAAAGGGTGATCCTCCAACCACTTCTCAATGAAGATATCTTTTTGGAATATTAGAGATATCGAAAATTCAGAATCCCAAACTGCACTTCATGATTATTTTCGAAATCATAGACCGAAGATTATGTTTATTGCTGAACCTAAGGTACCTTTTCCGCATCTTACTGCTTGGTATTGCAATTCTATTCAGATTACGGGGTATTGTATGAATAACAGAGCGGCTCTTTTTAGCCAGGATTTCTTTTAGGGATCGGGTTGGGCTGTCGAAATACTATTTTCCTAAGGTCTTGGGTTTTATTTTAGTTTTCTTCTTTCTTTTTGTGGGTTTAGGTCTGGTCCCCGCCGATTGAACAATTTTTCCTTTTTTTAATAAATTTTTTTGAGCATGGTGGCAGATGATGGAGGTGATCTTGAGGTGTCAACCTAGGTGGGATGTCTTGTCTCCTCTTAATGTTTCCCTTGTTTTTTATTCCGCAATTTTTTTTATAAAAAAGTTATTTCAAACAATATTTAGCACACAACATAAGAATCTCTTATGTAAAAAAAAACTCATTCTCCACACAAATTTAGTCAATCACATAACAAATCTTAGTAGCAAGACGAAAAGCTTCGAGTAATGTTTCAATATGAAAATTAATACCTTTTTTTTTTACAACATGAAAATTCATACCTTAAACAAAAGAACACTTCACAATTTAAGAGCCGTGAGAAATAATTGTACCAATCCTCACGAATCAAACAATACATGATCTTCAAGTCAAGGTAAATTTTAGATTTTAATAATATCAATATTGAAAAATGTCAAAAGAATTCCCTAATCTTTCCCATCCTCAAGCTTTGAAATGAGTTTCGCATAATTAGTCACAAAATGGATTAAAATTCATTTTCAATCCTAATATAATAATTCAAAAATTCAATTATCAAGCTTATAAATTTATAGACAAGCTATTTCAAACATAAATTATCACACAACATAAGAATCTCTCGTGAAAAAAAACTAAGTCTACACACAGATCTAATCAATCGGTAAACAAAATTTAGAAGCAACATTAAATCTTCAATTTAAAATTTCATACCTTAGCCAAAGGAAAACTTCACAAATTAAGAGCAGTGATTAATTGTTGTTCCAATCCTCGTGAATTGATAACGTCTGATCTTCAAATTAAAGTAAATTTCAGACTTTGATAATTATGTCTATTGAAAATCGATATGAAAATGAAGAGAGTGAAGTGAATAAAAAATTACCACAAATGTTTCACGATGAAGAATTTCGATGACGGCGGATGATCTTAGAAGCAAGAAGAAATGAAACTAAACCTAGAAAAAACTAAATATATAAAAGCTTAATAGCAGTTTTGGCCCCCTAAGTATCAGGAAGTTGTGATTTTGGCTCCTTAACAAAATAAAATACAACTCAACCCCCTAAGTACTGCCTCTTTTGCAGTTTTGACCCCCCAAGCCAATTTTGACCAAGTCAATGCTGACGTAGACGTCACATGTGTCATTTTGTATTTTTAAATATTTTTTTAATTATTAAAACAATTATTTTTTAATTAAAAAAAAAAACATATTAAAAAATAAAAAAAATTACACATGTGGCGTCCACGTCAGTATTGACTTGGTCAAAATTGGCCTGGGGGCCAAATGCAAAAGGGACAGTACGTAAGGGGCTAGATTGTATTTTATTTTGTTAGAGGGTCAAAACTATTATTAAGCCATATATAAATAGTGACTAATGTTTTACATAATTATAAAAATGACATACTTTTACTGGGTTTTTTTTTTTTAAAAAAAGCCCAAAAATGTGTATAGTCATCTATCAAAATGGGCCAAAGTACCTTAGCCGCAAGAAGCTTGATGTTCCTACTTCAGCCTTTGCTATGGAACACCAGTAAATTATA
>Ga0209282_1001785_pt1 | contig 12059 bp, 8 predicted proteins | sample Mtrugardesep15_FD_187529 | JGI IMG/M metagenome (GOLD analysis project Ga0209282, IMG submission 187529) | Root nodule microbial communities of legume samples collected from California, USA - M. trunc garden sep15 (SPAdes) (version 2) | ecosystem: Host-associated > Plants > Roots > Nodule...
CTTTTATAGTTAAACATAAAAAATTAATGCAGTTCATGGTTCCTAACAAATTATTAAGGGTAGCCGAGTTTGCATGAAAATCAGGGTATTATGTTTGTAAACGTGTTAAATAAGTGTACAACAACTTTTAAAAAAAGAAAAATCTACAGAAACAATATGTTAAGTTGTTGCAGACCTAATAAAATTAATAAATAATAAGGATAAGAATTAAGATATCTATTAAATTTTTGCTTCGAAACATATTCACGGTTATTAGAGAGAGAAATGAAAAACATATATGATGCAAATTTAGAGTCAAAATTTTAAGATAAAATTGTTGCAAACCTAATAAAGGATTAGTGGAAGGAAAAAATTAGGTTAAGCTTAACAAAAATTAATAAATAAGAATGAGTTGTCATTCCTATATTCAGACTTTTACAAAAGAGTAAAATTTTATTTTAATAAATTAACTATTAATATTTGTCATTAAAAAATATTCTATAGCATAAATCAAAGTGTAAAAACAAAGGAAATAAACGTTCACTTATGCTTTTTTTTTGGACTGGCGTTCACTTATGGTAATAAGTAATAACCGTGGAGCACTTCCACTTTAATGTTTGGAAGTTCTAATGTTTAATTTCTACGCGACTTTGGTCTTTTCCAAACACGCTTATATTAAGGGTAAGGTAAGAGCCTCACATAAAGAAACCTGTGTTAGGCTAATTAGAGTTAATAATAATTAGTCTTAGTAGTTTTGTGGTAATTTTAAGAATTACTTGTATTGTAATGCAAGTATTGTATACTTTTCTGTTTAGCATTTGAGATTGGCCATATATATATATGCCTCCCTTGTATCATTAGAGAATTGAATGAAATAGAAATTTCACATCATAAACTGAAACATGTGGTTATTATAATTTTAATGATGCTTTGTGCTAAGTCGCAATGGCAATTGGCAAATGCTGCTATAAATCTGGCAGGCATATGCTAGACTGAGTACAACTGAAAGGGAACCGAGAATTATGTCACCAATTGACACGATATCTTCAAATTATGAAAATTATTTCTGCACCAAAACACAGTCCCGCACATGATAAAGTTGCCTCTTAAAACAGTTCCACTTGACAATAATTTGCAGTCATGTCACGTGCATCACGTGCCGGAGTTATTAATTTATAGATTTGTTATCCACTTAATCAGGGTAGAAAAATTTGGTGACACAGGTATTGGCTTTGGATGCTTTTATTCTTACTAATTAATTAAAGAGAAATTAGTCTGCTGAAGTTAGTTGATTGCTTTAACTTTAGCTAGAGAATTGCGCAGTGCTGAGATTTCATATTAAATATGTGTTTAATGTTCGACATGTGTTAGAGTGTCATACACAGATGTATGTGGTTCCATTCAATTACTTTCATCTTTAAAATTATTATTGATGTCAACACTCAACATGGTGTTTATACTAGTGCTATATAGGCCACGACACTCTTATTTCAAATGCAATAACATGTGCTTGTATTCTCAAGTTTAGTCACTACTCAGTTTACTTATTTCACTAGCAGCTGCCATGGATATCAAAAGTGAGTGCAATTCTAGCAGGAAGACCAATGAATTGGGAAGAATTTGCAATGATATTGAGCACACAAACTCTCTATCATCTACAAGATCAAGTAAACTTAGATGGAAAATGCTGTGGATGAAGCTCAAGAAAGAGAAGAAGAAGCTATTTGAGTCTACATCATCACCTTTGCAGCAGGTTCCTTATGATCCTTTCACTTATTAGAATTTTGAGCAACGGACAGTGTTTGATGAACCAGATTACCTGTCTAGATCTTTCTCTGTTCGGTTTGCCGATCCTTGTAAATTTATTAACTATCAAAAGAAATGAGTAGTTTAAGGCAAAGCTAGGGAAATTTGAGACTCTATATTAGCAACGTTTGCATCTTTTTTCTTCTTCTTCTTTTTCTTCATATTACTTAGCCTATAATCTGATTCTTCTCTTTGTTTATCCAATGTTTATAACCGATTAGACCATCTACGATGGTTTTTTCATTCAACAAAACTCAACATCCACTTTTTCAATTTGCAATACTCTACATCATTTTCTCTCTCTCTTATTCAATAATCATTCTACTTTTACCCTCTGCGATAGTTTTTTATTCAAAACTCTATCCTACCACATTTTATTTCTTATTCTTATTTAATTTTATATTTTTGTTTTTATGATTACATAAAATTACAATTATCGATTATAATTAAATTAAAATAAAAAACACTTAACAATTTATTTTTTCGTTTTTTGTAAAAACAAAATTATTTAAATAATTTATTTTTGTTTTCTTAATTTAAAATGCAATACAATAAATTTAATTTGGGTGTTGAAATGATTATTATTGGGATCCATTTCACTAAAAAGAAAATTAAAATTTCAAAAGAAAAACTAATAGAAAGATAATGATAATATTAAGATAGTAAAAAACTTGGTTTTTTTCCTGTGTCCAAATCAAATGAACCAAGTCTCTATTTATAGACAAAAAAAATCATGAATTTTGGTAAAAAAATAATTTGCAATAAAATAATTGAGTTCAAATTAATAAAATGATAAAAAATCAGACAGCCAATCACAAACAGCCAAGTGTCACCAGTTATCCAATATGCATCTTCTCTCTCTTGCTCCTGCCGCTCCACTCTCCTGTCGGTGAGTGTGGCACACACTCCTGTTTTAGCCAACCGAAACGCGCCAGCTGTTTCTCAGGTTTCAAGGTTCAACATGTTGAATGCATTCAACATCTCTTTCCTCCACATCATCCTTCAACAATTCTCAACACACCATTGCAAGGTCCCCATGTGTTGAAAGCCACATTCAACACATCCATTACACTTGGTCTTATATGAATATTTTTTATTTGTAAGATAAGTGAGACCATTGCACGATGGAGTTCAATTTCATTGATGGAGAAGTTACGACTTATGGAGAAATTACTTTTCACAAGGGTAATTAAAGTTTTTAATTTGTGCATGGGTTGTAAGAGTTAAGAAGTGAAGTGATAAGAAGGTTAAATGTTTGATCCCAATCTCATCATAATAAGAGGGTCAACATCACTGACTTCTTATTTTGTTAAGACATGACATGTTTGCGTAAGCATTCCTTTCATAAAAAAAGCGATGAAACTCGAAGACTCATTCTTTCGCCATATAATCTCTAATAATCCTCAACAAGTTGACATAGTAATGAAAGTGATCATTACCCATGGTGACAAGTTGAGCAACCCGAAGAGAGTCGAAAAAACTTAAAATCTTTCAAGCCTTGCCTGCCAACACAACAAATATCCACTAGGAGAGCATGTATTTTTGCGTGAAGCACATTGGACCAACTCACACTTCCATAGAATATATCAATTGGTGTTGTGAATGTGAGTCCAAATAATCATCTAATTTTGTCAGTTAACAAATAAATTCATGAAATTGTAACATGAAGTTAAAATGATTCATCCACTAAATAACGAATTTCTATCACCTAATTTTTCCCTTACCAAAAAAGACTTTGATGTCACACTTAAAAAAAACATGCATGTGACGTTCCACATGCATCTCACGTCAATGCCAAATCTGGAGACAACAAATTTGGAGTTGGTATAAAATGCTCGAATTTAACATAAAATATAAGTCTCTCAAAATTATAAAGTAACAATTTAATACAAAGAACATCAAGCAAATATTAGCAGCAAAAAAAAGAAAAACATCAATCAATTAGGACAATTCATAAAAATATTTCTTCAAAAAGAAAATCTGTCAAAACCAATAAAAAACTTGCATATCGTCATAAATAGTCTCATGGTGCATCATGGAAAAACATTAAAATATTTAAAACTAGTTAATTTAGATCAACTATAAAACTAATGGATGTTTCTAGCTTATACCCCATTCATTTTCCAGTTGGTCTAAATTAACAAGTTATATATAAAATTTTGTGAAATACACCTTAATGTATAACTTTTTAATTTACAGTCACTAAAAAATGAGAAATGATATTTGTACAACCACTTTTTAACAACTTTTGAAACAACCTTCTCTCTCATACTCATGTGTGTTTTTATTCTCTCTCTTCTTCTTTCTCTCTTTATTGTTTTTGTCCGATAAAAAAAAGAAAAAATGGTTGTCACAAAAGTTATTTAAAATTGGTTACTCCCAAAAAATAAGTGGGTGTAAATTAATAAAACATACACACATTTTTTTTTCTTTCTTGAAAAGAAGACACACACATGTAAGTATGTACGGACGTTCTAATATCAATGAGAGGACATGTACTTGAAGCCGGGCCCGTAATTTTCTGTACAATAACGTTTGGCCCATTCTAACAGCATAATCAATTAATCATGAGTTTAGTGCCTCTGTTTACGTATCACTACAATCTTAAGCATTTTTTCGTTTGAAAGTACTCATTCACACATGTTTTTCTCTTTCATAATGGTTTATTAGGGTTTGTTTCACACAACGCTCTATCGTCAAACACTACAATGGCGACTCAATTGGTTGCAACCACAACCTCATCTGAAACCAACAAAGTTAATCAATTCTTCAACCAATTAGAATCTCAAAAGAACACTCTCATCAAATGCACCGACCTATTCACAAACCTCACCAATCATTTCTCTTCTCTTCAAGATTCCATTTCCCAGAAATTCCAAACCCTAGATTCCAAATTTCAATCCCTCGAATCACGCCACAAAGAAACCCTAGAATCTCTCGACAACCAAGAAAATTCCATCCCTGAGCGTGAATCCTCCGCCGCTGCACGCATCGATGAACAGAAAGAAGCCGCACTCGCTGCCTTCCGTAACCCTAATCCACCGTCCAACATCCCGGCGGCGCTTAAATCGTTGTCGAGGAAAATGGACGCTGAATCGTTGCTATTGTTTGTAGTTTCGAAGCGGAAGGAGTCGATATTGTTGAGGCCTGAGATAGCGGCGGCGTTAAAAGAGGCTGTGGATGCGCCAAGATTGGTACTGGATGCTGTGGAAGAGTATCTGACGAGTAAAACAGAGGGGAAGTCTGGTGTTACTGATAAGAGATGGGCCTGTGGGCTTTTGATTCAAGCGTTGATTTCGGAGTCGAATGTGTATTCGAGAACGATTGTGGAGAGAGCTGGGAGTCTTTTGGATTTGTGGAAGGAACAGCTGAATGGGGAACCGGAGAAGGGTGCTGCTGAAATGGTGATGTTTTTGCAGATGGTAGTGTGTTTTGGGTTAAGGTCGAAAATCGATGAAGAGTATTTGAGGAAATCGGTGATGGAGTTTGCTTCAAGGAGGGATATGGCTAAGGTTGCTGCTTCCTTAGAATTTGGAGACAAGATGATAGGTTTGTCTCCTATCTATGTTTTTTTAATGTTCTGTTAGTTATCTAGCATGTTGTTTGAATGATATGTTACTTATCTATGTTTTTAGAATGTTCTGTTAATTATCTATATAATTAGAATGGTTAATGATTGGGATATAAAATGTTCCCTAAATCAATTATCTATGCTCTGGTTTGGAAGTAGCATCTTAAGGTTTTGAGTGTCTGTGACTTTTCAATGCTCTTATTGTAAGAAGCTAGTGTGTCGTGCCACAAAATTAGATTAGAGCCTTATAACCTAATTTTGTTTAGCTTGTGTGGTCTGTAGTACCCTTCCATAGAGAATGGCCAACCTCCCTCAATCCATTCCTCACTGGTTCCGTCATTTGAGGTAGCTAGAGAATTGACGAAAATCTTGAGCATTGTTTTTTAATATATATTTGAGGTAGCTAGAGAATTGAGGAAAATCTTGAGCATTGTTTTTTAATATAGGGTCAGATTGATGCATTTTGGAACATATCACATTTCTGTTGTCTTCTATATGTACTGGTATTAGCTAAAAGGCAAGGAAATCCTTACAAAAAGTTGGTCATTATGTGTTAAAAAAACCCTTTCTTTAGTGGTGAGACATCACCTAAAATTTTGGAAGGACATGATGTTATTTTGACCTTGCACTTTTTTTGTATTCACTTCTTCAGTTCATCATATTACAAATTAGCAATAATAATATATTTCTTAGCAATTAAGGCAAAATAAATATGGGTGAGGACTACCATTATGAAGTGGATTTTTTATATATTCCAACAGCGCACAGCTATTTTCCGATGTTCTTTGGCCAGTTCTTCCCCTCAATTTCTTCTGAGTTATGTCTGCCTTCCTGACACCATTCCCTGACCTCCCAAATAAACCTATGCAGAACTAGAACGTATTCTGTTAATTTCCCATCCAAAACCTTAACAAGCAGTGACCCAGGTTGAGTAGGTGATTCCTAAAACCTCCAATTGCATTTGAAACAAATGCATGCTTCCTGTTTTTTTTTTTTTCACCATCTACTGATAAATTTGTGTTTTCATCCCCTTTTTAACCAACTGTGGATCAAATCTGCCAAACATCAAATAAACTGAATGAACCTGAATAGTGTGCAAGCCAAGTGTAATTTGCTCGAAACCTGGTGTTGGCAGTGAAAGTTGGTGTTGCCATGATGTTGGGGATGGTGGATGAAGATGAAAAACCTGAAACTTTGTTTGGAGTTATGGTAGAGATGGGCAGAGAAAAAAGCAAGTATCTTAATGAGAAAGAGTGTCTGCAAAGTAATTGTGGGGATATATTGGTCGTTGGAAAAATAGTACGGATGGGATGAGAAGAAGTGTCATATGTTCACATATCCTTATGGGTTAGCATAACATGTTTTCCACCGTTGATGTTGTGGACTTAAAGGGGATTCCACCGTTGATTTTCACATGTGAGGTGTATTATGTTCACATATCTTTGCATGGGTTAACTTAGCATGTTTTCCACCGTTGATGTTGTGTACTTAAAGGGGATTCCGTGTGTTTTAACTTATTTTTATAGCCCTCAGTAGTCAGTACTTCTGCATTTCCCTTTCCTATCAATTTCCTATTCCTTAGAACATGGATAAGAGGTTTAGGTCTATTAAAATTTTCAAATTTAAGGGACGATTATGAATTTTAAATTATTTTCTTAAAGATGTTTGTATTTTATTCTATAGAAGTAGCTCTCATTGAGTCAAAAGTATTTCGTTATTGCTCTGATTACTACTTCAATTGTTGATTCTGCTCAATGGCATGTGTTAAGTGCCAGTTTTGTTAAATAGCAACGTTGTGGCGCCTTCACGGATTTTATGCCAGCCATCATATGCAATTTGTTAAGCGCCACCAACCACAGGTCCCAATCCCATGTTTAATATGGAACTGTTTTGTCCATCCACCATAAACTGTCATGTTGTCACATTATGGGGAAATTTTCTACAGCCTCTCAATAAATGTCTTCATTTCTTAATGTTGATTCTGATTACTACTTCAAATGGTCATTCTGGTCAATGGCATGAGTTAAGTGCCATTGTTGTTAAATATTGGTGCCTTACCGAATTTTATGCCAGCCCACCATATGCAATTTGTGAAGTGCCACCAGCCACAGGTCCCAATCCCATGTTTAATATGGAAAAGTTTTGTCCATCCACTATACACTGCCATGTCGTCACCTTATTATGGGGAAACTTTCTACAGCCCCTAAATAAATGTCTCCATTTCTTAATATTATAGTTTTTTCAAAATCCACCTTAGCCTATTACACCTATCCTTATAGATGTCTTAGCGCTTAAGAGTTAAATTTTCTGGATAATAAGGCAGAGCAGGAAGGATAGATGACCTTAAATCCACTAGTAAGAGAAATTTCAGATTGTGTTTTCACACAGTTTTTAACTTGGTTCGTATTTATTTGACACACTTGAAGCATCAGAGGACAAACTTTATGAGATATGTGATTCAGTTTTGAGCTCCCGTCATACTTAACACTAACAAAAGCAAGTGTTTTATGCAGATATTATAGATGAACTAGTAAAAAATGGCAAAGAGATCGAAGCTGTTTATTTTGCTTCAGAATCTGGTTTGACTGAAAGATTTAAACCAATCGAGCTACTCAATTCTTATGTTCGGAACTACGAAAATAATGTTGCTACCATATTGAAAAACGGAAATAACAGTCAGGCTGCAACGGTATGGACAGCTACCTTTTCAATTCAGTTTCATATAGCAATGCATTTACGATAATTACCTCATGAAACACATCTTAAATGGACCACTTTGTTAAAACATTGTATTTTTCAGGATGAGGCAAATACTTTGGAGCTGACTTCGGTTAAGGATGTAATCAAATGTGTGGAAGATCACAAACTTGAATCAAAATTTAGACTTGATAAATTGAAAAGGCGGGTTTCCCAGCTGGACAAAAACAAGTTTGAGCGAAAGAATACTTCATCATTTGGAAGTGGAAGTAGACCACCTCGAAAGCGTGGTGGTCGAGGGAATGGAACAAGCTCTTCCCGTCCAGCCAAGTCAGCCAAAACTAGTGTATACCCGTCATCTTTTAGTCGCCTTAGTCGCAGGAACAATCTGGCTCCTGTGCATCCTAGCCCTATTGCAAGATTTTCTGCACCATTACACTACCAAAGCCAGACTATGTTGGAAAGTTCAACTGCTGCTAATCCATATGCAGCAACCTATGGAACCTCTATCACTCAAAGCCCAGGTGGAATAGGAATAACACAACAACACTACTCATACCCTGTCGACAATTTAGGTCCCTCTAGTTATCTATCCAGTAGTTCTTATGCAGGACAGACTAACTACGGGCAATATGATTACGGAAGTGCTGCTCCACCAACTTATCCATACACAACAGATCAAACCAGCTACAGGGGTTGAGTTTTCTTATTCCCCCTCAGTCATTTGTTGGCTGTTTACTTTTATGCTACTTTCATCCAATCAATTTCTTTTTGTGTATGTTAATATTGAAAATAGAAGAGTATCCTAGGAATGTATTTCTTTAAATACATAGATCTATGGTGTGCCAAAGTGAACTTTTATGTAATAGTTACATTATGATATCGTAGTTGGGGGATCATTTGAAAAATGTACTCTAATTGTTGTCGTCGTGTTTTTTTAAATTATATATGGACTAAGTTACCGTAATATCTTAAACATTATGATTAATTGACAAAGGCCATCCGGAACATTGATATAATATGGGTGCAGGCATGCAGTCGTGCAGGGTGTCTACTTTTTAGAGTATTGCAATTGTTGGGAGGGCCTTCAGTGTAATTGGGTCTAGCGCATTAACAAAAGGATTAGTGTGTTAATCAACCTTTTTGTTGTCAATATATATGTGTACTGTATTGGTCCTTAGTCCCTCCTTGCGCAAGTCCTGACCACTTTGCTTGGAGAAGGCTTGAAGGGATGCGTAGCGGACTTCTTGAAGTCAAAGGAATTCAGGAATTCCGCATTCACACATTCAGACCAATTCAGTCATTTGATGTATCCAACTGTCTAGATTGCTTCTATTTTTATTTTCTAGTTTTATGTTGTCTATGTCATTCTCGATGCTTCTATCTTTATTTTCTAGTTTTATGTTGAAGTCTGTAAGATGATGTCTTCACCTTAGAATTAGATCTATTTGATAATGTTCATCCAATACTCTTCTTGCCCTCCTTGCTTCCTTCGACACGTAGATGGGTTTTGTTGGGGTGTTGAATTGAATGAAACTTAGTTTTCAATAACTAGTCACTAATTGGCGTTTGAATGAGTTGGAATGAATTGACGTCTCCTCTTTTGAAATGAGTTGGCCACAAATCATGAGAATTGGAACAAAATATAGAAGTATTGGAACAGAACATGAAAATGAAATGAAACTTGAGCTATTTTCACTTTTCACTATCCTGTGTTTTGGTCTTATAGTGGGATATTAGAAAAGTGGAGAATTTGAACAGTCTCATGGACAAGCTTGGTTTGTCTGCATCATAGTTTTAAAACTTGGCTCGGTCATCGACTCGGCAGGGGTTCTGGGTCACTGGGTTAATGGTCGAACCACTGATTCAATGGTTGAATCGCATGACTGAACTGGATTAAACCGAATAACTCGGTTAGATGACTCGGTCTTAAGATTAAATTTTTATAGGTATTGAATCAGATTAGATCGGATTGAACCGATGACTCGGACACTTAAAAACTATATATATATATATATATATATATATATATATATATATACATATATATATATATATATTCAATGTGGTTTCGAAGGAAAAAAAATTATGCTTACATTGTAATATACTTATATATAGAATCCAATGCAATAACAAAATTAAGTGGATAGTGTAGTGATGAAGCCAATCTTTTGGCTGCTTGATGTACAAGGTTCGATCCTCCAAACATATTTTTTAAAATTCTTAATTTTTCTAAATAATCAAATCAAATAGTCAAAAGCAATGAATACTATTTAATCTAATTAATGTCATGCAATGGCCAATAGCATAGGAAAGGAAATTGTTGTAGCAGAAAAATTGATGACATTTAATTTAATTAATGACATTCAAGAATGAAAATAATTTGTTCCTTTCAACAAAAAAAATTAAAAAATTCGTTAAACCGGGTTGGCTCGAAAACCGGTCGAGTCACCGGTTTAACTGCATAGCCGATCCAATAAATGGCTGACCCAGTGTATTAACCGGTTCTCGATCGGACCGGTTCGATCGGCCGGTCCGAACCAGTTTTTAAAACTATGGTCTGCATGACTTCGTCTTTTTCCTGACCACATGGAATCGATATCCTGCTCGAAGGGTCCTAAAAGAGGGAAGTTTTTTCTTTGTAAGCTTGCATGTGGGGTCTTACTTGCTAACCTACCAAGAGTTTTATGGTCTCTTTGGTTCAACCATGAGAAGTCAATGACTGAATGAGAAAGATTTTAGAATTGTTTTTTATTCAAAAGCAGAGGGCAAAGATTTTAATAGAAAAAAATGTTAAATTATAATTTTCACCTTTGTAATACTTAATTATAAGTCTAGTCACAATTTTGTAAAGTGAGATCTAGGTTATCCTTCAAGAATTATGGATAATTTACCCAACAATGAATGAGAATTAACATGAATAAATTTGTAAGTAGAATCCCAAACTAATGCTTAGTCCACTTGCAAATTGTAAATTTGTATTTGTTTTTGGTTAAATTACCCAAAATTTAACAAGTCTCATGGAGAAAAAATCAGTTTGTAATATTATGTTAATCAATGTTTATTATTTTCGCTATAGGGTGGCTCACAGGGAAGGAGGCCCTATGGTTAATAGAGCAAGGTTTCTCTTTTTCCCTTTATTCAACAAATTATTAGTAGTAATCGTTAATGATACATTTGAAAGGAAAAAAATACCGTGAATATAATAATTTTTAATAAAATTTATATTTAGAGACCTTTTTTTTTAGAGACCTATTAATACTTTGTAAAAGTAGTATTTCTTGTTTTAAAAAAACCAAATCAAATCTATTAAAAAATAATTAAAACCCAGGTACAAAGTATGCCAAAGTGCTCAACTGAATGAATCAATGTTTGTTGGATGAACTCTTAGCTTTTATAATCGACCATGACAATGGGGCGTAGTATGCTGGCCATAGTGGTGGGAGAGAAGGAAGGTGTGTGGGAGAAAGGCAGGGCCGTTCCTAGAGTTTTACAGGCCTTAGGCATAATATGAGAAAAGGGCCCCTTGTATAATATGTCATAACTTTTTTTTAGCTCATTGTTGTAATTTTATTAGCTCTTCATTTTATTTTTTTCCCGCTTTTAACTACCAAATAATTTTTTTTAGACAACATCTTAAAGTAAATCAAATACTTTATAGAGACCAAAACAAAATAAAATATTGTAGAAGATAACAATAGTTCCTGCAAAATGATAATGAATGCATCTCAAATCAGTTTCATGATCATGAATGCTCTCGCATGTTCTTACACTATCAAATTCAATTTTGCAATCCTTTCAATCAATTAATGAAATTTGACATTACAATATTATATAATTTTTTTTTTGGGAACCTTAGAAAGTAAAGATTAAGTAAAAAAATATTTGAAAACCTTAGAAAGTAAAGATTAAGATTAATTTCGTAGGTTCATTTTCAACTAAAATATAATGTTTTGTTATGAAAATTATCTCAATTTCTTGGATAATAAATATCACCTATACTTTT
>Ga0209282_1001786_pt1 | contig 12059 bp, 7 predicted proteins | sample Mtrugardesep15_FD_187529 | JGI IMG/M metagenome (GOLD analysis project Ga0209282, IMG submission 187529) | Root nodule microbial communities of legume samples collected from California, USA - M. trunc garden sep15 (SPAdes) (version 2) | ecosystem: Host-associated > Plants > Roots > Nodule...
CTGCTTGGAAAAGAAAGAGCTGTAACTGAAGAGTTTGAAGCTGTCAGGAAAGAAGAGAAGGAAAAAGCCGATAGATTCAATGAAGTAAAGCAGAAGAGGTGCAATATTTTTTTTCTTTTCACTTTGTCATTATTTATAATATTAGTACATAGCCAATAGTCTGGGCATGTATGGTTTTGGGTGCTGAAGTCCATAGCTTCTTGTGCACTCTGGCCGCTATTGTGGTGAAAATCGCCGCTATAATCTCTACCTTGGCAAGCCCACACCATGAAATTGTGATGCAACATACATTAAATAGCCAGCCTGTGACAGCTCTGGCACAATAGTGCGACTATAGGGCCCTATTGCCAACTAGGGTATCATTTGATGACTAATTAATAATTTGTTTGCTTATTGTTTAGTGAGGTAGTAGTTTATAACTTGCTCTAAGCTCGCTAGCTTTGAAACATGTTGTAACATATCGGTCATGGTTGTGTCATGGTGGATTGCGGTGCCGGATTTTTTAACGATTGCCATGGCCAATTCGGGAAGGATGGTGTTGCGATGGTGTGTTATGCCAGCTTTCTATGGTGTACTTTTAGCTTCCCATCATGGTCCACAATAAGGCATTGCTAAATGAAACTTTTTCTGCGTTCATTTCCTCTAGGGGTGAAAATTGGTTGGGACGAGCAAGACTTTGCTTAGATAGTCCTTGCCTGTCAAAAAAATCTAAGGCTTAACCGTCATAGGTTTTACTTTAAGCATGATTTGACCCGTCGAGAATGAACAAACTGAGCTCTTTAGTCCAAGTTATTTTTTATTTTATGATGTAAACATTTTTTAAAGTATAACCCAATCTTCTAAGAAGTTTAATTGAGTGATAGTCTATTTTGTAACAAGGCATTTATAATTCTCATAAATGTATCCCTGGACAAGCTTATATGTTGAAGTTGAACTATCGTAAATAAATTATTGATAAGGTCAATGAACATATGGTTTTAATCACAACTCTACTGCAATCATAATATCAAAGTTATTTTTTTTATTCACTTAAATAGGCAGACCTGTTACAGCTGAAGTGCATTTCAGATGACATCACGCTTGACCTTTTTAGTTAAATAAATATACTTTAAAATAGCTTTGACATGGCTTGGGCCTAAAATAAGTCTAGCTTGATATGGGCCTGATGTAGGCTAAGTCATAGTCCCCCGTCTCTGGACTGGTCTATTCCCACTCCCTAATTTCATGTTTTTAGTTTTAATTATAAAAATACCACATTGTTTTCATTTTGTTTCCTATATTTAAAGCCTTGCAGAAAAAACTACAAAAACAATATAAAGCTGTTTTTACTATGATGGAACAATTCTTGGCCAAACTATACTTACCTCAAGACCGAACTCCGGATTACCATGTCCCCTTTCCCTTGGGAACCAGAGGGTTAACACAAAAAAAAGGAAAACAAGGAACTAAAAGAAAAGATGTGTAATTTTTATAATTAGCTATATTTATATGCCATTGTTTGTCATCTGCCTTTTTGCGAGACCAATGTTTATTTATATGTTGAATGCAGATATGATTTGTTCATGGATGCTTTCAACCATATCGCTGGGAACATAGATAAAATTTACAAACAACTTACAAAGAGCAACACACATCCTCTGGGTGGAACAGCATACCTAAATTTGGAAAATGAAGACGATCCATTTCTACATGGCATGAAGTACACTGCTATGCCACCAACAAAGCGGTTCCGCGACATGGAACAACTATCTGGTGGTGAAAAGACTGTTGCTGCGCTTGCGTTGCTGTTCTCCATCCACAGGTAGAGTTGTTTGTACTTGTAAAATTTAAGATATCTTTCTAGTTGAGCATATTTGGTTCGAGAAAATATATTTTGTTTTTTTAATCTTTGTCCAATTATATTCCCTTTTTTCTGCTACAATCTTCTATCCATGTGCAACAAACCCAAATGTTCTTATAAAATTCCAGTCAGTCGGTTTGCCATGGGAATTGTGTTCCATCCGTGTTTCTGTAACTCGAATGGAGACATATGTGAAAAATCCAATATCTTTAGAAACTCGTGCGGAAGCATCATGCTCTTAAATTCTTCTACCTCAACCAATGGCGTCTGCTTCTTTGTATTGCCTCGCCAGCTAATAAGAACTTTCTTCGCCACCGAATGGTAAAATTACTCGACGTTGGCCACCACGACAGAGTTCTCTATGTTACGGGCACTATACGACGAGAATAGGTGGCGATGTGGAGAGGAAGATGATTTAGAGGAAACGGATCGGAAGATCGTGGAGAAATTGAGAACTCTCTACGGCTTCGGAAGATTCTTTATAACACGTAGGACTCAGAAGAATATACATGGTTAGGAGCGCATTTTTAATACATATTTGTGGTGTAGGGATGAAGAATTGGTTATTACAAGAGGAATAAATAGAAATTATGTTTACTGATAGCTTAACTGGTTACTTGTTGTGTTGCCTGTGAAGTTAAAGAATAAAGAAGAGTCAACAAGTAAAATCTGAATCATAACAAATAAAGGTTTTCTGAATCATTCGAAATTGCATGGATTGCTTAAAAAGTCTTCTACCAGGTTGATTCAATACATAATCATGATCTAAGCAAGACAACATTTCACTGAGAATAGTCAATCATATAAATCCAAATAAATAGATTTAATCCATGTTTTGAACAAACATCTCACAATAAACACGGTCACTGACATTGGCGGTGGTTGTATTAATGACAGCGACAGGGGCAATTGGGTGCATCCATATAAAGTAATAATAAAATTTTCCTTAATGTGCCAACCGGTAATATCCGGTGTTTTTCAATGGTCCACCCATGAAACCGGTGCATATTAGGGGCTCCCAATCATAAAACCATCCATTGTTTTTACTTTGTTTTCTGTTTTCAAAGATTTGTATATGCAAACATGAAGACAAAATATGTTGAAACAATAATATTTTAGATGGTTCTTGTTTAAATTTTGGTAAGAGTTCATTCAAGTAATAGACTGACACATCTTTGCCTAAGATAGTTTAATGGAGATTTGGTCCACATGTCCATTAACATGGTTCCCACTTCCTTGTATTTTCAGTTATAGGCCTTCACCATTTTTCATACTAGATGAAGTTGATGCTGCATTGGACAACTTGAATGTTGCAAAGGTTGCTGGCTTTATTCGTTCAAAATCTTGTGAAGGAGCAAGGACTAATCAGGATGCTGATGCCGGATCTGGTTTTCAGAGTATTGTAATATCTCTGAAAGACAGCTTCTATGACAAAGCTGAAGCATTAGTTGGGGTTTACAGGGACTCTGAAAGAGGGTAAACTTCACATCATGAAATGATATAAAAGTAGTATTTTTTTCCTTTACAATAAGTTGATGGCATAAATATATTCTATTTACCTAGTTTCTTCAAGATATATGCAGGATTGTATACTGATTTTGCGTTTTTGCAGCTGTTCGAGTACTCTCTCATTTGATCTACTCAAATACCGGGAGTCCTAAAATTCATCTATTGGATACATAATATATGTTGCTTTCAATGTACAGAGCTCGTGTTGCAGTTTTATTTCTTGCTTAATGGTTTTCGAACTGATATACTCTTGTCCCCTCTTGTCAATCTTGTGTTTAAATTACTAGTTGCATCCTTTATTGTGTAAATAGGAATTCCTCACCTCATAGTAGATGATTAGATGCCTTTTCCTTCACTAGAAGTGCTATGTAGCTAGACTAGGTGGCCGAATATCTTTGGAAAATGTATTGAATTGATTGAACTTTCTTCTCTGCCACGACTTAGTATTGGTAATATTACTGCTATATACGCATTCCTCCTATAAGGCAAACGGCCATGAAAACTGAAGCACATTGTTTATTATGAATGAACTATATAAGATAAGACGTTAGTATGTAAAGTAGCACACTCTGCATGTTCAAATTTTATAAAAAGGTGATGAAATAATACTTTCACCATTATCATAAATGTAAACCGTAAGATATTGAATTGAAAGTGATTAAGTGTATAAATGAAAAAGTAGTTAATATTCAATTGAAAATTGAAATGAATTATTCATTTTGAGATTTTTTTGAGTCACTTATTGTGGAGAGTACTTAATATTCTCTCCTTGTCACTTTGTTTTATTTGAAAACAGATTTAATAGTCTTTTTGTTTTTCTTTCGAAATACTATTAGTTAGAAATTATCGTAATTTCTTTAAATATCTAGATGTGTTTTATCTTAAATTCTTTTTCTTTTCTATATTTAATTTATGAAAAAGAAAAGGTTCGAAAGAATGGAATCTCATCTTATATTACAATTAGAGATGAAAGGGTGCTGTAAATTGTTTTACACTAATCACAAAAAAAAATGACGTAATTGTTTTTTATTTATTTAAAAAGGGCCAAACATCAATGTCAAATTGAAGAAATATGATTGAATATTAGTGTAATACATACCACTTAATCTTATAAATAATATCTTAGAGATTTTTTGTTGCAAGTATCCTATAATTTTCATACCAAAAAAAGAATAATTTCTTTAAATCTTTAATAGTAAATGAAAATTTATATTAACTTCGAATGTACATTTAATAAATAATTGAGGGAACCTTTCAAAGTTGACACCATTTTACAAAAACTTTGTTTCTTATCATATTGTTCAAATCAAACCTTTATTTTTTTTAAGATTAAAAAACAGAAAGCAACGACGTTATTATGCAACTTGATTTTGATGTGATTTGATTTGATTTTTATATATATTATAATGCATGTAAGATGTAAAATCATAATAAATAAATTATAATGCATGGTAGAGAGTTGTTGGCCTATAAGACATGAATTGCCATTGAAAATGAAACCAATTAAATTAGTTATACTCTCTATATTTGGCGCCACTCAATTAACGGTTGAGAATTATCAATTCAACAAACTGATCCATCATCACATAAAAATTATCTGGTTGCCACAAATCACAACAAATTTCTTCCAACACCATCATTCCTGATCCCTCCTCATCCTCTCCATCCTCTTCCATGTTCCAGTTTTCCGGCAAATTCTCGTTGCCGGAAAATCCGATCAAGGAAGAGGCCATGAGTGATACTGATGAATTCAATGATGAAAATGGGAAAAACAATAATTATATCCATTTAGATTTCAATGAAAATCAAATAATCCTTACCAATGATGACGAAGATGATCATGATCTTGTTAGTGATGTGGAACGAGAATTGGTTGATGATGAGGTAGGGACACCAAGTCCTGCAGAGATTAGGTTCAAGAGAAAGAAATCATTGTTGGAATTTCGTTGCAAAATTCAAGAAGCAATTTTTGGAAAATATTTGTTAGGTGAAGGAGAAAAAGGAGATAAAATTTCATTGCCAAAGGAAAATCTTAGAGATATTACATTATGGGGTGTTCCTTTATTACCAAGTAGGGCACATGAAGGTACTGATATTGTATTGAGGAAATTCTTAAAGGCTAAAGATTACAAAGTCAATGATGCATTTGATATGTTACAGAAGACATTGGTTTGGAGAATTAAGAATAATGTTGATAAAATTCTTGATGAAGATTTGGGTTCTGATTTTGAAAAAGTTGGATATTTGGATAGTAGAGATAAGGAAGGTCGACCGGTTTGTTACTATGTTTACGAGGTTTTCAAAGACAAGGGTTTGTACAAGAAGACATTTGGAACACAAGAGAAATGTGACTTGTTTCTGAGGTGGAGGATTCAATTGATGGAATTTGCTATTAAGAAGTTGAGTTTTAGAGGTGGTGTTGATGGAATTATTCAGGTTTATGATTTGAAGAGTGCACCAATTCAAGGAATGAAAGAGCTTAACTCAGTCAGCAAAAAGGCTTTTATGTTGTTTCAAAGCTATTACCCGGAGATAATTTATAAAAATGTTAGTATCGTTTGGATTGACTTATTTGAGCTTATCTATTGATATAAATATTCGTAAGCTGTTCCCAGCTTATGACAATAGCTTATAGTTTATATGAAAATTGTTTGACTTTATTTTTGTATTTTGTTATAGAAACTGTACTTAGGCTATAAACACTTAACTATAGAGTCATTTGACCCTTTTATTTCTCCTGTTTGCAGATTGTAGTAAATGCACCATTTTGGTTCTACACTTCACAAGTGTTATTCTCAAGGTTTATGAACCAGAGAAACAAAAAGAAGTTCATCCTTGCAAGACCACAAAGGGTCACACCAATTCTTCTCAAGTGAGTGTTCTTAACTATAACATAAAATTCAAGTTACTTGTAAATTTTATTTTATTCAACTATAGTTAACATTATGAAATGTCACAGGTACATAGGCCCAGAGCAACTTCCAGCTGGATATGGTGGTCTAAGGAGGAATAATGACCAAGATTTTTCTCCTGATGATAAAGTTTTAGAGCATAGAATCAGAGCAAATTCTGTTTCAACAGTTGAATTTCCAGTCAATGAGGTGCTCAACATGAAATTTTGATATTATTTGCTATTTGTTTCAAATTGAATGAATTATGTTTCATAAAGCCTTTTTATTTATTTAGTGTAAATATCAAATCCGGTCCTTAGAAATTTTAGGGTTTATCAACTTAGCCCCTCATGTTATCAATATTCCAAAATGACAAATGAAATTGCAAAATGTTAATCAAGTTCGTCCCTCTATCTGATTGTGTTATCCAACGCATCATTGATATAATTCACTTAGTTTCAAATTCATTCACGATTTTACCAACTCATGTCCCTACATATATCATTTTGGAATATCGATATTGTGAGAGACTAGATTGATCTGTCCTATAATTTCAAAGACCAATTTAGATATTTACTCTATTTATGAACCATGTTGGACATTCCTTTGTTCTAATTTATTATTTCTTTGATGTGTCTAGACTGGAGTGACAATAATGTGGGACATAACTGTTGTTGGATGGGAGGTGACTTACAAGGAAGAGTTCATTCCAAATGATGAATGCTCATACAATGTATTACTACAAAACCAAAGTATTGTTGGTGACAGCACTAGAAACTCTTTTTACATAAATGAACCAGGGAAGATAGTTATAACAGTTGAAAATGGGAATTTCAAAAATAAGAGAATGTACTATAGAACAAAAACTAGAGTCACTGTTCCAATGTTCATTTTGCTATCATAATAAATAGTTTTCTCCACTTCATTTGAAGATATTGTATTTTTTTTGCATTCAGTAGGCCAGAAGCTACCAACATGAAATTGATGGCAGAATAGATCCATTTTACTTACTGCTAAAAATTCATAACGTAGTTCATGATGGCTACAATTGATTGCATATGTATCCACATTTTTTTTTTTTTTTTTTAACATGTGAACCTCAATGCCATGAATTAATGGAATAGATATTTTTATGTTATAGCTATAAGCGTTGTTGGTCTGTTTAGTGTGAGTTAGAAGTTCCACATTGTTGGTCTGTTATATGTTGAGCAACATATAAATGAGAGAACCCGCATACCTAATGGCTTATGGATGAGTAAAGATCGCTTGTCCAAACCACTTGAGTGGTTGATCTTAGCGCCTAATTTGATGATCTTCGAGGCTCCCCTTGTGACTGAATAGTTGTCTAGTTCAGATGTTCAACTGCAATCCTCAACTACAGGTAGCATGGCTCTAAATTATGGTCCGCAATTGCGGCTGCCATATAAAAGTTTTAGTGGTCTCTGTAGCCGAGGCAATTTTTCATGGTATACTGCAACTGCAGTTTAGAACCATGACAATTGACATGCAGTTTTGCATTAGTTGAAGACAAATGCGAAATACACATCATTGGTTGCATTATCAAAAAGGGATTTCAATTTCCAACAGGTTCTCGGAATAAACAATGGATTGACAATGTAGAATTAAGAAATTTGAGTCAATGCATAATCAAGAGTAAATGCTCAAATTTGTAAAAATTAAGAATGCTGATGTAACTCTAATATTTCATCGCTACAAAATAATCAATAAGTCCATGTTTCCTAATACTCCCTCCGTCCTAAATTGTATGACGTTTTGGACATTTCACACATATTAAGAAATGCAATTAATATTGTATAAAAAAGTGATATTATGAGTTGTTTTACAAAATTGTCCTTAATAAATAGGCTTAAATGCACAATTGGTCTCTTAACTTGATTTCAAGTATCGGGTTGGTCCCATAAGTAATAAAAAGTCTGTTTAGGTCCCTTAACTTTATTTAAAGTATCGGTTTGGTTCTTTATGTTAATTTAATTCAAAAAAACATTAAGTTTTGGTCCCTTAACTTATTTAATTAATATTATTTTGGTCCCTTAACTTATTTAATTAGTATTAGTTTGGTCCCTAAACTTAATGTTTTTTTTGAATAAAATTAACAAAAAAGACTAAACCGATACTTTAAATAAAGTTAAGGGACCTAAACGAACCTTTTATTACTTATATGACCAAACCGATACTTGAAATCAAGTTAAGGAACCAATTGAGCATTTAAGCCTAATAAATAATATGGGAAAGATAAATGAAAAAATTGAAAGAAGAGAGAGTAATAAATAGTTAAGGTTATAATAGGAAAATTAACATTAATGTTGCATTGATATTATAAAGCGACATATAATTTAGGACAAATTTTTTTCCCTAAAGCGACATACAATTTAGAACGGAGGGAGAATGTAATAGTAAAACAAAAGACTCACACTGCTGTAATCAATAGATAATTATGATCTATTATCTCTAATTGTAGTTGTAGGACTTATATGCCTTCCATTTGCAAAAACTCTCATGTGTGAAGTTTTTTAAGATATAGGGCAATATGTTTGCTTATAAACTTGCACAGACGCTATATCTCATGCATCTTTACTTTGACATTCTAGCATGTATTAATAATTTGATTTTTAATGAAATGAGATAGACTTCTTTTGTGAAAAAATAAATACAGTTTTACTATATACTTAATTGAGTGCAACATGTGTAAAAGTGGTGATGTGTGTTTTTCTCATGTTAGTATTGAGGTAAGGGCTGTAAGTTTTATTTGTTTATAGGATGGTTATTCAAATGGGGTATAAACACATGCTTTGATCTTGGGTGATGTAATTAGGCGTAAGAATTTAAGAATGCGTTTGGATGGAGGAATGTTTTGAAGTAATGTAATATCTCGAGGGAATTTAAATACTATTAGGTTTTGTTTGGGAGTTTGGAGAGTAAGAGAAGGTTGGGCTTAAGGGGTGAAAAATATAGGAATAGTGGAGAAATCTTTCATTTTTTGAAAGAGTAGGTTATTAGAGAATGATAAATTAATGTTTATGATTATTATATTTTTAATTTTAAGAATATTATAAAAAGATAGATTAAATTTGAATAATTCATATAAACCCTCCAAAACCTTCTCAAACCCTCCTCCAATACAATATTTTAGTTCCTCAAATGAGGAGAATTTTGTATTATGAAGAAAAAAATTAACCTCCCAAAACTCTCCTCTCCCATTTTTTTCTTCTATTTCTTCAACTTGCTCATTACTTATTTTTTTTCTTTCCAAAACCCTCCCATTCATTCCCCACAAACTCCCAAACAAAGAAAGCCATATGAGTTCCATTTCCTCGATGATAACTTGGAGAACTTTAAAAATGATGGAGATTTATGAAGTATTTTATTCAAGTTAAATTTAGAGAATTTCAAATAACACCTAAAAGTTAAGAATTTCAAATTTCTTCATTATTATAATTTTTTTATAATTTTACATTTTGGTCCTCGCATTTTCTAAAACTTTCAAATTTGATCCCAATAAATTTTCAAAAAATTGCAAATTGACCCTTTTTTTGTTGAAAATTACAATTTTACACTTAAAATTTTCCAAAAATTATAAATTGACCCCTCAAATTTTTTGAAACTTACACATTGACCCTTAATTTTAATTTTTAAATTTGACCCAAAAAATTAAATTTGTAAAAGTTGCGATGACAATGAATTTTTTTGTTACTCCATCCAAACAAAAATATTTAAAAATAAAGGCAATTTAATTGGATAATTTGAATTTTCCTAAAATTCTAAATTCTTTAAAATTTCTCAATTACCTCATCCAAGCACACTTTAAGACTTTGATTTAGTGGCATTTTTGCCTAGACTTATATTACTTTTTGTTGTGGAGTTCGTTTAGAGGTTTTTTTTGTTGAACCTTAGGAGGGTGTATTGAAATGGAATTTTGAAGAATTTTAAAAGACTTTTTGGTTATAGATACTCTCAATTTTTCCAAGGTTTCCACTATTAGCACAACTTATGATTTCTTGCTTCTTAAGAAATCGTGATAATGGATGGAATTAAGAGGAAGAAAGAGAAAGATAAGAGAGTTTGTTGTAAGGTTGTTATTCATTTATTTATAAAAGAAAAATAGAACTTACAACTATTTATACAATATACACTTAATTTGTAGTGCAAGTTATCAGGTAACTAAAACACAAAGTTAAAAACAAACTTAATTAACTATGGTTATGATTATGGATTAATCATATAATACACTCCCTTTAATCCATAATCCTACAAGCTTATGAGATCTAACTTGTCCCTTAAGTAAATGAATCAGTGCTTTTGTAAAACCATCGGCAAGTTGAATTGCAGTGGGACAATAGATGGTTTCAGTAATTCCTTTCACCACTTGCTCTCTGATAAAGTGGAACCTAGTCTCTATATGCTTGCTTCTTTAATGTGCAATAGGGTTCTTTCCAAGATTGATAACTGATATGTTATCAATCTTCAGCTTCAGTGGTTTTTTAACTTCACTCTTTAATTCTTTCAACAATGAATCAAGCGAAACTGCTTGACAACTGCAAAAGTGTCTGCAATATATTCACCTTCACAAGAGGATAGTGATGTGACTGGTTGCTTCTTAGTGCACCAGGAGAGTGCAGCATTGTTACATTTTAAAACTAACCAGGTCCAGAAGTGCTTATCCTATCACTTCTATCTCCACACCAATCTGAGTCAGAATAGATTATCAGTTCAACTTTTGTCTCTTTGTTCTGAGTGAGAAATAGCAAACCTAGCTTCATAGTTCCTTTTACATATCTTAGAACCCTCTTGGCTGTAGTGAGATGAGATTTTCTTGGATCATTCATGTATATGCTGATGATACTTACTGCAAAGCATATGTCAGGTCTGCTTTTGAATAAGTATCTCAGAGATCCAACTATCAGTTTGAACTCAGAGGCTTCAACTTTCTCCTATTTGCAACATTCATTTAGCTTAAGATTTGTTTCTAATGGATTTGTCATGTCAAATCTCTTAAGTAGCACACCAATAGATTTTTGTTGATGCATAACTATTCATGTCTTGATAGTTTTGAATTCCATTCCCAAAAAGTAATAGAGTTTTCCTGGATCAGTCATCTCAAATTCAGAATGCATTGTGCATTAAAATTTCTAAATCTTATTTTTGTTGCTTCCAGTTATTAGAAGATCATAAACATATAGGCTTATCATTGTGATATCAGTATCACTCAGATTCTGAACATATATACTATATTCAACTGTGCATCTTTTGAATCCTAGTTGTATCAAAAATACCTACGATCCTCTCTTCTGTGGTGAGTACAATACCTACGATCCTCTCTTCTATGGTGGAGAGAGGCGCTTTAGGTTGAAGGAGACTTTGTTGATCTTTCAAGTATTAATTCGACTGATGTTTCTATGGTCCTACATATCCCTAAGTGTCTTAGGAAATCAGAGCTACGTAGTTCTCTATTTGGTAGTGTGGGGTTGGAAGAAGTGAATGAATTATGACATCTAACCTCTTATTTATAGAATTGGTCACATGAGTAGTGGGGAGTAGAGGATTTAATGGATAGCAGAGGAGTTGGGGGATCATGAGATCTACCTCTACTCCACTTCTCTAGACTGAGCCAAAGACACATGTGTTTCATGTGGGGACTGTCATACCCTCATTTTGGACCTAAAAATACTCGTTCAATTTCCTTTACTATTTTCTAAAACTTTCAAGTTCACCGTATTTTCTATTTGTGCTTCAGCTGCATACATTACTGCTTCAGTCTTTTACATTTTTTGCATAAAATCATACAAAAGGGTATTTTGGTC
>Ga0209282_1001787_pt1 | contig 12053 bp, 5 predicted proteins | sample Mtrugardesep15_FD_187529 | JGI IMG/M metagenome (GOLD analysis project Ga0209282, IMG submission 187529) | Root nodule microbial communities of legume samples collected from California, USA - M. trunc garden sep15 (SPAdes) (version 2) | ecosystem: Host-associated > Plants > Roots > Nodule...
ATAATAACTACCACCTTTTTTGCTAAAAGCCAGAGAAACAAGTATATGTTATACACTTCTTGATTGTTATTGATTTTCCAACTAAAAAATGCAGGGTTCATGGATTGTACGCCAAAGTGTTGGGAGCACTCCTTGTTTATTGGGAAAGGCAGTTGATTGCAACTATATTCGTGGTCCTAAGTATTTAGAAGTAAAATTTCATTAACTTTATCTTCACATTTTTCCTATTCTTGTTGTACGAAGCTTCCCACTAATGAATGTCGTATGTTCCCTAACTTGTTTGTTATGATTTAATCAAATAACTTTTGTCTGTAGATTGATGTTGATATTGGTTCTTCTACTGTTGCTAATGGAGTTTTGGGGCTAGTTATTGGTGTGATTACAACACTGGTGGTTGATATGGCTTTTCTTGTACAGGTATGTTTTTTATGGTGTAGATATCATAGGCTAGTAATGAATGTCTAAGCAAGTCGTAGGATTTAAATGGGAGTGTAATTGGATAGACCTATTTAACTGTTGCATTCAGTGGAAAATTTTCAGTGTTCAAATTTTAAAAGCATAATGACTTGGATTCACATATAATGCAATACTTGATTTTTGTTGATTTTCTTTTTGCTGTGGGTCCTTAATATTGCTGATTGTGTAGACCTTCAAATCGAGAACAAATCTGCCTTACCATTTCCCCTAATTTTGCCAAATTGTTTTGCTTGTCACCGCAAGTGCTAGGAGTTATAAATACTTAATTTTAACTTGTGGAGGACTTTATTGCTGGAATTTTTTATTTTTTTACATATTGTAGTGTTACTACTATGCACGGGAATGTGTGTTTGAGATGTAAAATTTGTAATTTGTTCTGAGTAAGTGCTTGACAAGTTCAAACATGGGAATTATTTTGACAATGAATTTGTTGACAATTAATTTGTCTTTTGAGTTATATTCCGAAATCTTGACAAGATTGTTACAATTAACAGGGAAATACTCCTGATGAGTTGCCCGAGAGGCTTATTGGAGCTGTTCGAATTTCTCATTTAGAGCTCAAAACTGCGGTAGACCCAAAACTGGATCCAGATCCATTGTGACAAGACCAAATCTTTTCTGTTGTTCTTTTATACAGAATCATTTGTTTGCAATATGCTCTTTGTATAATTTTTCATCTCCTGGGATGTAGGTTCATTGTTTTCTTATTGGTTCTTTCTTTCTATGAAATATTAAAAGGAAAATTTTCTTCTCTTCCCCTGTTTGTTTTTGTAATTATTTAGTTCAGGTTCAAGCTGGTATAGGATCTGTATTTTGTCAATATATTCATATTCGATTTTGGATTATATTTCATCCGATAATGAAGTATCACCATATAGCTTTCTGCTTATTTTTCACTATTTCATTTAGTTGTGGAAAATTTTGTTCTCTTTATTATTATTGACGATGTATTGAATCTGATTCAATTTCATTAATTCTTTCGTGATAAACTAGTGGCATTTTTTACCTATCGCAGTGAAAAATCAGTGAAGATGATAAAAATTTGGAATTCTTGTAGTTTCATGGTAGTAAAATTTGTTAACGTTGTCTCTGAAATATGTTAATTTAATAATTTTGAATTTGAAGACAACGGTTGAATGGTTTTCAAGTAGGATACCAGGATTCAGGACTCGAAACTAAATTCATTCTAGCAAAAGATTTTATAACATTTTCTAACTAATTTATTTATATGAATGTCACTAGATTATAATGCTCTCTATAGTGGGGACATAGGGCGCCGTCTGTCTACTATAGAGAAGTTTGAGCAAAGGAACCTAAGCAAATCTCTGTTTGATAAAATCCTTAAAAGCATCTAAAGCAGCTACTGAACTTCTTGGAAACCCACTCCGAAACTTAGCACTAAGAACCTCAGCAGTTTTCTTCATTTCTTCATCACCCATCAACCTCTCTATTCCCATAACTATTTCATCCTTGGCCACCTTTTCTGATAGATCATTAGAGACCATATAACCCACCCTAAGATGACTCACCACCAACTTTGCATTATGGTATTGGTCACCCCTTATAGGCCAAGCCAACAATGGAATCCCACGTCCAATAGCCTCAATTGTCGAATTCCAACCACAGTGTGATAAGAATCCACCGGTTGATGTGTGACTCAGTATTAACAGTTGTGGTGCCCAACCTCGTATTATCAAACCTCTATTTCCAACTCTTTTATCCAATCCATGAGGAAAATATCCTTCTGCTTTTGGTTTTCCTAAACCGGGATCTCCTCCCAAACGAGGAGGACCTGGTCTACCCAAGCTGGTTTGAACCACCCATATAAATGGCTGCTCACTTGACTCCATTGCTTGGGCTAGTTCCTTATACTCTTCCATTGTTGGACCCACTTCACTACCAAACGAGACGTATAAAACTGAGCTACGTGGCTTCAAATCTAACCACTGGATCACTTCTTCCTCGGTGACGCTGGACACCCGGATCGACCTAAAATCACGATCGTGGATAATTGAACCAGATGATTTCCAATATTGCTCCGGCAAAAGTGGTCCAACACCCCATATTGGTTTTTTTACATGGTTCGCGATGTAGTTGATAAACAGGTGCTCTAGATCATCACATGTGTTGATCATTAATGCTAGTGTTTCTTGTATCTCATTCAGCCACGGTGGTTGCTCTCCAAGTTTAGGTGGACCCATCTTACCAGGCCCACATTCACGTGGAGGTGGAGGAGGAGGAGGAGGGTCGTGAAGACGTCGTTTCAAGTTAGAGTAGGTAAGCACCATGTCATCTGGTAACCCGGGAAGAAAACGAATTTCACCGTATTTCAAATCTAAGGGTTGTGCTTTCCATATTGCGAGCTCCATGGCGGCGGAGCATGCGCCTGAGGTGAAGAATGCCATTGTAGGAATTTCAAATTTCTTGAAAACATCCTTCGACCAACTCATCATGACATCGATGATGGCACAAACGGGTCGGGTTGGACGAGGGTAGTTAGAGAAAATGTTTTGGAGCCCTTTAGTAAGCTCGTCATGGTGGTGTTCCGGTGAAGGAGGTGGGGTTTTTGATGGGATTAGGGTAAGTTGAAAGAGAGGGTGTTGACTGAGAGAAGAAGGAATGGAGGTGGCGAGGGTGGAGGAGATGAATAGGGTGACATGAAAGTTTGTGGAAGTTAAGTGGTTGCATAGTTGGAAGCATGGTAAAAGATGGCCTTGTCCGAAGAATGGCAGTATGCAAATTTCTTGAGACATTTTGATTCAATAGGTATCAATATATATGTTGCAGAGTGTGAGATGGGGGGTTTAATTTAACTTATAGTATAAAATATTGGTTACCATATAACTTAGGAATCAACAATAAAAACTTTTTTTTATCATTTGACTGTTAAGTTGGACTTGTAGATGAGCAGACAAACTGTGTGTGTAATTATGGATGTACTGCAACAACCAATAAGAGGAAGGACAGAGTAACTCTTTCTTGCATTGCAAGATATTACTCTATAATTGAAGGTGGACAAAGCTTCACCCTACCTATAGGCTATAGGTATATATTTTCTTATGTTTTTCAATTTCATCACTCAAATGAATTAAGTTTTGCCGACATATAATTATATTATGTCAAGTAGTATATTACAAGCTAAATAATAACACATGCTAGTATTCTATCACAAAAGAAGTGATTTGATCAACCGGATTGATTCAGTGATTGTTGAGTGTTGAAAAATTCTGTACAATAAATACACAAACACAGACAGAAAACATGTATTGCTCAGATGAATTTCCAAACTGTACAGCAACAAACTTGGTAGCTTTTAAAAATATACCACCTCAGTACTGCAAAGGCGCTATTTCTTTGACCATCAAAACTTCAACCCTTCGTTAATCAGATGCCAACCGCAGAATCTCCGAAGAAGAAGCTGGAGACCAACCCCTGTTGTTCATTAGTACATAAAATTTCATAAACTTTATTTTCATTAATTAATCTTTCTTCATTCAGAGACAAGAAGGGACTGTGAGCTGTTTTCTATAGACATGTTAGGGCCTTGGTTTTCATTTTAATGTTTTGTTTTCAGTTTTAGTTACAGAAATGACATGGTATTTTCACTTAGTTTTCTGCTTCCAAAATTTTGTACGAAAAGCATTGAAAACAATGTGTCATTTTTGTAACTAAATTGAAAAGATAATGTTTTCTGAAACCAAACAGAACCTTAAGCTAATGCCAATGTTGTTCCTTGTCTGAGGCATATAAATTAAGACTAATGTAGCTCTGAAAAGTAAAAGACACCATACTAGTGGATTCACCAAGTAATTAAGGACACACACACAAAGGAAGCAAGAATTTCTTACCATTACTATTATTACTGAAACTGATACATCAATTTTTTGGAAGAATCTCAAGGGCAACTTCTTTGAGGGATGGCATAGTATCCTGCTGATGTAGACAGACAAATTTACTACTCCCCACTCTTCTCAGAACCTTCCAGGGTCCTGGATAGCACCTACATAAAATTTGATAGACACAACACATAAAAAAATGAGTTTCATAAGACGTTTCACTAAGCCAAACAGAGTCTAGAGACACCAAATTTCACTGCATACATATCCAAGCAAGATATTAACATTTCCCAAATTACCACAATAACAAGCATTACAGCATGATTTCTTCGACAAAACAAACTGATCAAGTTAATTTGCTTACAGACCTGAAAAGTATTCCTCTATCGCGACCCTTGAAATTATGAATGTAATACACAGTTTCCATCGAAGGTAGAAAAGACTTCGTAAGTCCAGCAAGCTTTGGGTAAAAGAACGGTGGATAGTCTTGATCCAGTCAAGGATCACTATTTGTTTAAAGGAGATTGAGACTTGCTAGTAAAACTTGTTTTTCTCAAAATCTCATCTTTGATACCTCATTTCTTTATCACCTCCAAACAAATACTTATGCAAGAAAACAACTCTTAAATAGATAGCTTCACAATTTTGCAAAAGGATACAGCCAGATCTGATACGGTCGAGTTCTCCATTGAAAATAATCAGTTTCCGTTCAGTGTTCACGACAGCTTCTTTGTAAAGTTCTTCCACAACAAGCATTTCTGAAAAACAATAAAACAATAATCATGAACCAGAAACTTCCTTCCAATGTTTATATTAACGATAACAAAGGAAGTTTGGATCCACCATTGACATTGAAATACGGGTAGGCTACTACGAAAAGTTCATCCTCTGCCTTCACTCTGTCTGACATTTTTACTTTCTCAACAAAACCAAAATCTTGAAAAAATGAAGGCTTTGTCAGATAGTCCAACTTAAAAGAAGCTCCACTGAAGGCTGATTGTCTTGCAAAGTTGACTTCATTAGCTTCTGGAAAAAACTGATTTTTACAAGGTTGAACATCAATTTCAACTGGAAGTTATGAAGAAGTGTTGCACAATAAAAAATTTCTCATGACCATTTCTACAAAACTAGACAAAATTTTGAGTGATTGCAATAGCTTTGTAAAAACTGCACATGAAGAAAGATAGCACATACATATATGCAGTGTTATCAAATAGCAGCTATAGATGCGTTATAGCACTGTAGTGAAGCATAATTTGAACAAACCATTGTTTTCCGTGATTCGCAATTGACAACACAGCAGATATGTGAATGTTGTAAATATTTGGACTAATCAAACTATCAACAAACTTCATCCTTGATGATGAAATCTAGGCTTAGGGGCATATCATGTAGTGTACCGATCATAATGGATGCTTATATCATATGCTACGAGTAGGAGTTACAGAACAAGAGACTTGAAACTAACTATAGATTGTATCCTTTTAACCAAAATCAACTTCCAATTTAAGTGAAAGAAAAGCATGGAGCACAAACATTTTTTTTACAAGTAGTGAAGATAGGCCTTTTCATTTCATCAAGAAAGGAATACTGGGAGCATAAAGAAGAATAGTGCTATAAGTCAAGAAAATTACTATTCTTGTTCGCGTGATTTTCTCTGCAGATATGGAGAGGTCGCAAAATTCACGAATCATTTGCATGCTTCCAGTCATCTCTATTCCACCTTCACCATCACCTGTGATATAATCAGTGAGATGAATCAAATTGCATATATAATTTGAAACACCTGTACCCTAAAAAAACCAATAAACTGAAATACATAAGACCTGGTACGGATTCGAGTCCAGCTGTGGGAAACTCAATCTCCTGTTTAAGATTGTTGTTCATTATAGGCTCTATAATAGGTTAGCTCCTCAGATTGGAGTGTAATTTTCATTTTCAATCCCTAATAAAAATACAATCAGATATATGCCTCACCATTAGCTGTTTGTTATCCCTCATGGCTAACTCCACTGCAATTTTAGCCTGTTGGAAATACACCAATTTTAGTGCTCTATTAACATGTTTCTGATGTGCACATGACATAAAACGAAGGTTTTAAAAAACAGTTCGCAACTGCAATTATGACCGCAACATTAAGGTTTTCCATGCCTTCTTACTGTATCACAGGGCTGCATTATTCATATTTGACCACAATTTTCTGCAGTATACGATCTTGACACGGCCGCGATTTAAAATCTTGACAGAAACAATAAATTCTACCCTTTTAATGTATTATTTTGACTGACTTATTTAAGCTTATACAGGGGCATAAACGCTTACGAGACTCTTTGGAAGAGCTTATGAAAACAACTTATGACCTGTCCATAAGTTTATATGATCGCAATTTCCTGTAGTATACGATTATTTGATCGCAATTTCCTGTAGTATACGATCTTGACACATGCACAATTTAAAACCTTGTCAAAAACAATAAACTCTACCTTCTTCAAGTATTAGAGTCAACAAAGTTACATTTTCAATAACATATACATAAGCACTTACGTTATACACACTTGATTGAGCTATTTTTCCAAAAATAACCTAGATGTTCAATAAAGTTACATTTTCACTCAAATTATCACTCCACGCAACACTGATACAACTAAACTCCAACTACATTTGTCCATCAATATTAAAACTCAACATTGTAATGAAGCGAAAAATTCAATCAAAGCATAGATAATGAAACACTAACTTGTTCCAGAAGCTCAGAGTAATCAAAAGGAAAAGGAACATCAGTCTGAACAGAAGCATTGCCATCACCAGAAGCTGAAACAGAAGAACATATAGCTAATATTCTACTTGTAATACCTCTAATTTTGATAAACCCACCATTTTTAAGAGAAAAAGTTTCCAACTTGAGAACCTAGAGAATCAGAAAAGCAATAGAGTATGAGAACTTATTGAAGGCAGTTTTTGAAGGAAAAGAGTAAAGGAAAGTTGTTATTACCGTTGAAGATGGGAGGGAAGAGGGTGTTATTATTGGAGGCAAAGAGAACATGATTGTGGATAGAACCATTTACAACATGCACCTCTCATATTAAGTGCTAAGTCTAACACATTTAATGGTCAAAATCAAAGTGAAAGGACTTGGAACAAAACACAAAATGAAAAATCAAATGTCTCATAGCTGCTAACTCATAAATTTGTCTCACATTGTGATTTTTTTTCCCTAAATAAAAGAAATAATAAATCACAAAATGACATGCGACAAATTGAACCTATTGATTTTGTTTTTGTTGGTACAATGAACCTGTTGATGTTATCGTGTGTGTGTGTAATTTAATATTTTTAAGTTGGCTATTTTTTTTATTTCAATAGTACGGAAACAACTTTAGAACTCTCTCTTTGTCAAACCCTAACCGTCGTTATTTTTTTGATTTATCGAATATGGATGATTTAGAGTCAGCTTTAACCGTAAATCACTCCATCCAAATTAAATTGTTTTTTTCTTTCACTTTTAGTTAAATAAATTATTTTCACATATTTTCAGTCATCTTTGATACGCTTTTGTGATTTCATCATTGTTTGTTTTAGTTTCCCATCTTTGTGCGGTGTGTTTTTGGTTTCTCATCTTAGGGTGATGTTTAATTGATTCAGGTTGAAAGATTAGCCTTGATCAAGTCCAGAAACTTAAATATAATTATATTTGTAGAGATGTGTACGGTTCTGTTTTATGCTATTGATATGGATGTTGTGAGTTTGTTTGAAAATTTATCCTTTTTGTTTTTATCGATTTTGAATTTGTATTTGTATTGTATCGACATACTCTATCAACTTAAATGTATATATATCGTTTATCTTTTTTTCTTTGATTTTATTCCTTTTCAATTTGAAAGTTGGAAATAGAATATTTTTTCATTTTACTCTACTTTAATTTATATGTTTAGTCAAAAGATATTATTTTTCCAATTCATTATGGTTTTTTTTAAGGAAATATATATATACCTCATAAAAATTAGTGGGTGTTTCCTAGCAAATATACACCCATTAGTTTTTATTAAGGTGTGTTTTAGCAAGATGAACTAAAAAGTTGTTAAATAGACCTTGAGGTGAATGTTGCTAAAACACTCCTTTTAAAAAATAAGTGGGTGTAAGTTAACAACTTCCACAAACATTTGCTAAAATACATCAACTTATATTTTAGGAGTGTTTTAGCATGTCATAACTAAAAAGTAGCTAAAACACACCTTTATAAAAACTAGTGGATGTATGCTAGCATATATATATATATATATATATATATATATATATATATATATATATATATAAACTTTGTATGTATTTTTTTTTCCAGCAAGTATGTATTTTAATTTATGTTTTCATTACATTGTATCCCACATTAAATATCTTTTTTGACTGCATTAAATATCTTTACATTTTTTTTGACTAAAGATATCATTAATATAGAAAGTTATGTATAATTGACCATTGATATGTATCTATATATTTGCATCTCTATATTTTCCCCTCTAGTATCCACCAACATAAGAAAAAGAAAAGGCAACAGAAAAATGATGGATGAGACCATTCCATTCATTGATCTTGAGAAGATTTCAGAGCAATTTGAATGTAAGAAGTAAAGAGATGCATGTGAAAAATGGGGTTGTTTCAGGATCATTAACCATTCTATTCCTTCGACCCTTATGGATGAGATGAAAATGGTTGTTGTAGCTCTTCATGACCTTCCTATGGATATCAAGAAAAACAATAAAGATGTCATTCCTGGAAGTGGTTACTTTGGACCAACTGTTTTTAACACTCTCATAGAATCTCTCGGCATCTATGATATGGGTTCTTCACAAGCTATACAAGATTTCTGCTCTCAATTGAATGTTACACCTCATCAGAGGTATGCTTAGGTTTATTTAAAAAAAAAACTTTTAATATTTGCGGGGAGCATGTGACTATTTAAGTGTTTTTTTAATAAAAATGTACATACTGGTTTTTGGATTATTTAATTGTTAGATTTAATTAACAATTAATCTTGATAGATGCTAAAGTTTCTACGGTACTATTTAGTCTTTGTGGTTGTTTGGTTAGATGATGATTGCTATCTACGTTTTATTTCTAACACCTACTTGAGTCGTGATTTTCACTCAAAATATTAATTATTTTGAACTATGATGTGAAATTTTATTTATAAATTTTTTATTGTTTTGGTTATAAAAACTAATAGAAATATTTATTTAAAAATTTTAAAAAAAAATGAAAAGACCAACTAATAGAAATATTTATTTAAAAATTTTAAAAAAAAATGAAAAGACCAATATGCGTTTGATCTAATATAACATAAAGAGTCAAGGTTTCATTCTAAGATAGACGCTTTGTTTGTATTTAATGCTCAGAAGTTCCTAGAACATGATACATCTGGTGAATCTTTCAAAAAGGATACATCCGGTGAAGTGAATTTGTGGCAATCTAAAACAATAAAAATAAAAATTAGAATATATTAATTTTTTTAGGGGAAAATATATTAATGATTTCATACAAATTTCATATTTAATTTCATAATTCATTCAATTTTCATAAACAATACAAATTTCATATATTAATGATTAAAATATGTAACAAATTAAAATATTAATGATTAAAATTATAAACAAATCTATAATTCGGGAACCCTAAATGATCCCTATAGTGCAACATGGTTGCGAAGGAGAAGAAAAAAAAGGAGAATAAGAAATCCTGCGATTGAGAACCAAAGGAAGGCGAAATGGAGACAACGACAATAAGTGGCAGAGAAGATGGTAGTCGATGATGGAGAAGATGGAGGGAAGAGGGATATTTTAGTAATTTACATAATTTATTAACGGATAGTTAAATACCCGTTTATTATATTAGTGGATACTTGTTAAACTACTTGTTCCGTGCATGTGTCAAATTTTATCCGTGGATGTCCGTGAACACGGTTTTTTCACTATCCCTACCCATACACATTCAAATTTAAGGATAATTACCCGACCCTAGGCCAAGACCCATACATCTTGGTTTTTATCTTTTCCAATGCATGTAATTTTTGTGAGTGCCTTAGAGGCTTTAGTTCAATTGCTACCCCTGGTCACTTTGACTTGAATTGATGATTAATAAGATTATATAATCACATATACTCCTGCAATTTAATATAAAATAAATAGACGAGAATAACAACGTTAAGAAATTATTCGTATTAACTATTAGTGATATCTAACGGCACATGTTAGCGTGCTCTAAGGGATATTTGCTATTTGTAGAAACATTAACATGTGCTCTAATTATTCGTATTAACATGTGCTCTAAGGGCACATGTTAGCGTGACCCTTATGCATTTATATTTTTACTATTAGCAAATTATTGACCTTTTTTATTTTACTTAGAGTGTGAACGATTAATTTTCTTTGACTACCAGGCAAATAATGGAGACATACGGTAAAGCAATACATGATGTGGCAGTAAAAATTGGACAAAATATTGTTGAATCACTAGGCATATTGGAAGCTGATTTTGAGGATTGGCCTTGTCAGTACAGAATTAACAAATATAACTTCACTTCAGAAACAATAGGGTCCTTTGGAGCTTCGGTGCACACAGATTCAGGGTTCTTAACAATTCTTCAAGATGATGAAAATGTTGGTGGCCTTGAAGTGATGGACAATTCAGGCTCATTTGTTTCAGTCGCACCATTTCATGGAGCCCTCCTTGCCAATCTTGGAGATATTGCTCGAGTAAGTACTAAGTACGTAGTAATTCACTAATTTTATCACTAAAACTACAACTAAATGGAAATATTAACCAGGCTCTAATGTTTAGTTCCACCGTCTCATTAGTCTTTGCTATTATATAGATTGAAAAAAGTTAGAGATAATTAGATTTGTATAGAGAGCCTTGTTTATCCTCTGCAATTATATCGAGACGATTAAGATTTTATATTATGTTTATTCAAACTTATAAAACATGCCATTTGATGCATGGATACATGTGGCGGTGATTCGATTGATATGCTTTAATACCATGCGAGATTTTTATATTGGATCTAACTAATGCTTACAAAAAATGTTTGTAACATGAGAAATGTCAATCTTTATTAATTGAGGTTAGGTCTTCTCTTTATTCAACGTGGGAAATATGTTTTTTTCTAATAGGTTTCTTACAAATATTAGTGACAAACTATTTTTATTTACTTGATAAATAAAACAAGAGAGAACTCCAACTAACATGATTGAGTTTAGCGGAAGGTACCAAACTCCCACAAATTGGTGAACCAGAGTTTGAAGCTCGACTGGAAAAGGTACCCGCATCTAGTGCCGAATAAGTCTCAAATAGGATTACCTCATGTGTGGTAGGGATGTTCAAATTCAAACTGATCCAAGAAATCGAAAACAACACAAATTGAATATTATTGGATGTTTTTGAACTTGTAAAATCACTCGGATCGAATGTGATTTCAGATTCCTTTTTCAAAACCAAAATGAACTAAATTGCATAAATATATATCAATACTTATGTGTTTTCTGAAAGAATTAATACTTGTGTTTTTTAGTATAATATATTTCATTAATAATTTATTTGATTTTTTTAATAATACTTGTTAGTTTAAATTAATCTATTTTTTTTATTGTTTCATATGTTTCAAACATAATCGATCATTGTCCCGTACGTACATAATGTTAATTTTTAGTACATTAAGTATATGTTATATTTTGCATAATACACACACAC
>Ga0209282_1001788_pt1 | contig 12046 bp, 5 predicted proteins | sample Mtrugardesep15_FD_187529 | JGI IMG/M metagenome (GOLD analysis project Ga0209282, IMG submission 187529) | Root nodule microbial communities of legume samples collected from California, USA - M. trunc garden sep15 (SPAdes) (version 2) | ecosystem: Host-associated > Plants > Roots > Nodule...
TTTAAAACAAATTTATTAGCTATGTTATTTTTAATTAAAATATAATTCAATAAAGATTTACCAAATTTATTATTTTCAATAACTTTAAAAAATAAACATTATAATCAAACCCGTGCAATGCACGGGTTGAATACCTAGTTAATTTTAATTTGAATGTGATGGACATGACTTTGTGAGAGCGATTGACATGTAAGCATGACTGCAATTGAATATCATGCTTATTTCGGCATCAATGGCCTTAACTAAAGTACATCCATAAAATACATATATGCATGTTTAAATTATGTCATATTTTTCACACTCACATACTGGTAGCTTCTTAATGGAAAGACGTTGCGACAGATGAGCAGGTCCACATAGTGTGATAACAAGGCAACATTTATATAAGTCCATCAAATGCAACAATGATCGTGTTGATTTTTGCAGCATTAAAGACAACAATTCGTTTTAGCATAAAATTTTATTGAGTTTTATTTTCTTTTTGAAACTTGGTATCCGATTCAAGAATCGACTTATCTGAAGGAATCAATTCCACCATCCCACTTGCGGGTCCATTTAAAGTCAGAGCAGCTTCGTATAGACTTAGCCCACCTAGATTAACACTAGAGGGAATCGAACCTTAAGAGAAGCAAACTTCAAATAGATAATAAGATTGTTTCTTTTCGGTGACCGATTTAACGATCATTTAGAGGTAGAAATGTGAAATCGACCACTAACATTAGCGACTAGTAATTTAACGACTTTTTACAAATCAATTTTTAAATCGGTAAAAAACTCATTTAGTTATCCATTTAGATAGGTGAGTTAGCAATCGATTTTTCAAATCAATCACTACAAAATTGAAATATTTCGGTCATTAAATCAGCCAATATATCCCGAATGTTTAGTGGTATGTATCAACTCATTTGATTTGTATTGCTAAGAGTAAATGTTCAAGCACTTTGTCGGTACATTTTGACACCAAGCAGTGAAAAAAACAGCATAACTAAAAACAACAACAACCCATGGTAGAGACTTAGTAACTTGATGCTCCTCTCAGCCAGACAAGTCTTGTTTACCATTATTAAATCTCTCATCAATTTGTCACTATGTCATGTAAATTCATGTGTATAACAATAACAATTAAAACGTGTACTTCATTTTTACCGATTATTCAAAGTCAGTTGCATTCATCATATTGCTCGGTAAATACTAATATAGCTGCATTCATCATATTACTCATTTATAACATGAGAAATATGTTCTATTAAACTTGCTATAACATGGTATCATGAGGTGTCAAAGGATACGTTTACGGTTGGAAAAAACAAGATAGAAAAATTTAGTAACAAAATCACATTACAAGAATATAATGCAGAAAACTATAAAACCAGAGAAAAATCACTTTCGTACTCTAAAGGCAACCAAAAAACAACAGTATGTGATATTATTTTTTTTACAATGCATAACTTCTCTAAAACCCTATGGTCCCCAATTTATACACCAACATTTTTTAAAACAAATATTTAAACTACATCTCACAATACACTAAAGACAAGAGCATGAGCAGGAATGGATTCAGTGGGGAGAGCATTTTAAAATTACATGGTTGTGAATGCACACAATTTGGTTGAAATCTGAAATACTGAGTTTAAAACCTAAATTGTACGCTTTTAATTGAACGACTGGGATGTATGTGACTGCATAAAGTCACATAGTTGTGAATGCATACAATTAGTATACAATATTGACATATCATATTAATTTTTTAGTCCCTAGTATGATGGATTTATGGATCCGTCCCTGTCCTTAGTATGATGGATTTATGGATCCGTCCCTGAGTATAAGAGAAAAGAAAAAGACACATACAATCTTAAAAGTATTTTTCGAGTGGTGCATCTTGTTACAAAGAACCTGAGTCAATATATATAATCTTGACCTCCTTTCTCATTTACCATATTGGACAAAGTGAGACTTGTTCCAATATGCTTCATTTCAACCAACTTTAACAATTACATCTCACGAAATTGATATGTAACAAGTGTCATCGGACACTCTTTAAACATTTTAAATAAAAAAATATTTTTTTCAAAAGTGAAATTTTTTAAATTTCAATGTATTGAATACACACATTTTTATAAAAATACAAGAAGTACTCAAAAGTCACCACAAAGATAAAAAGAAAAACGAAAGAAGCGATATAATAAACAAAAGGGATGGAAAAACAATTGAAATAACAAAAGAATAAGCATAGGCCAGACAAAACTCCAAAGAAATCACCCACAACCAAAACACCCAAATCGAAAGATTTTCTGCAATCCCTCTCACACTCCGCTTTCGATCTCAATAAAGGACAAGTTCCACCCTTAACTTATAATAGGTAGAAGTACGTCCAAAGGAATTTCCACAAAACCAATTCCAGAAGGGAAAATAATATGATCCATCAATTGTTCAACATAGATTGTCCTCAGAGAAAACAACTTCCTTATGGGCTTCCCAAATGAACGACACAACCTTAACCCCAAAAAAAGTGTTGTACATTCAGACTCTTAAAATCACACTGATAAACTTAGATGTATGAGGCCAGTATCAATGGCAACCAATAACCACAATCAACAACAACAAATCTCGATTCAATCTAGTAACCAAATGTAAAGCAAAACCCCAATTGAACCATAGAATAACACAAGATAAAAAAGAGAAATATTATAGAGAACAAAAAAATAGTTCTAAGAAATTATATTCAACAAGCTCTCCAAAAACACATAATTTCTATTCATTTTTCAATCTCTTGACATGAGAACAAGAGACTCAATTATATCTCTCATCTAAGGTGTTTCCTTGAATCTAACCTCCAAAAGTAACCACCTTTAGCTTTTGATTTTCTAAAGATCTTTATATATGCAATATGTAAAAACATTACTTGTTCAATTAATTGTAAAATAATTACTTGCATTTCTCCCTCATAAATGATAAAGCTTTAAAACAATTATCTCTTCAAAAATTTAATAGCACAACCAACTTTTTTGATTCCATTAAATTTATTCAAAGGGATCCTTTATTTGGGGATATTGTAGTACTCAAGGCATATGTGGTAGGTGTTCTGCCTCTTACTACTAAGAAAAGACCTCAAAGCATTTGTGCACGTGTTCGCAGAAAAATTGAAAAACTTGGGTTTCCACTTTCCACTTGCAAGGAGGGATTCAACTTGTGAAAGCAACACTAGTAGTCTAGTACACTACTACACACTTATTTTCTCATGGCCACATGAACGGTGTCTAGCACGTGGCACGTGGGTATTTGTTTATTTTTTATTTTAAATAAACGAACGTGGGTACCTTTTCCATTTTAGCAAGAGCATAATCAAATAAAACCATGTGGTGACGACGTTTCGTAAATGGAGATTCCTACGACACATTAATAAATTTTAGTGTATTGGTATTCTTGTTTCATAAAATTTATAAGGCTTAATTATACTTTTGACCCTCTAAGTTATCCAAAGTTGTGATTTTAGCCCTCTAAAAAACAATTTTTTCTAGGTCTCTAGGTTTACTTTCTGTTGCAATTTTGGCCGCCACACCAATTTTGACCCAGTAAACGGACACATCTGTAAAAAAATTTTTTAATTTAAAAAATAAAAAAAATTGTAATTAAAAAATTGTTTTTTTTAATTACAAAAAAACGTTTTTTTTGATTTTTTGTTTTGTTTTTTAATTACAAAAAATAAATGTTTTTGTTTTTTTATTACAAAAATAAAAAAAACTATTTATTTTTTAATTACAAAATAAAAAATATATTAAAAAATACAAAAATGTGTCCACGTCAGCGTTGACTGGGTCAAAATTGGGCTAGAGAGCCAAAAAGAGTTGTTTTTTAAGGGTCAAAATCACAACTTTGGAAAACTTACGGGGCCAAAAGTGTAATTAAACCAATTTATAAATTAATGATCATTTTTATGAAATAAAAAGCTATTTATCAATATTTATATTTTAGAAAACATCATTTCATAAAATAAAAAAAAAAACATCATTTCATTGTTTATAAGGATCATATTAAAAAAATTACATTCAGTCATAAAAAATAACCAATATTCATGTTATGAGTAATAAAAATTCATAAAAATTTAATTTTATTTCTTCGAAGCTTTTAGTAAATAAAATTTAATTATTATAGTTGTCAATGATAGAAAATAATTATTTTTCTTCAAAAAAACATCTCATTTATTATTAATTCAACGATTTGGTGTACCGATACACCCAAATTTATTGGATGTACCATAAAATTTTCCTTCGTAAATTTATAAAATTGAGGAAGAATAGGGAACACATCACCCCCACGTTATATAATTCGAGTACTATATATTTATTGTTAAAAGTGGGCTAAACAGTTTTGGCATGATTAAGTTTAGCTATAAATTTTGGATGTGTATAAGATTATACACTAAGGTCACAATGTTGTTTTTGATCATGATTCATAATCATAAATCATAATACTGCAATATTCTAATTCATCCAAAGTCCAAACCCCCAAAAAAAACACTTGAAACTAATCAACATGAAATCAATCTCATCCATTTCCATTAAACAAAAATGCTTGAAATGTCTTGCCATTTTCTTATACAAAGAAATGTTTAAATAGTAAAACATAATTGACTGTGTATTTAATTTTTTTACTACCGATTGATTGTTCATGTAAAACTATTATTTTTTGGATAGAATATATAAAATTATTTTAGATTAAATAAATGACATTCCATATCAATCAAATAAAATTTTGAAAGTTTTTATTGTCTCCAGAAAGAATTATCTGGCAGGTCTAAAATATCTCCCGAAGTATCTCAGCAGTCTTAAAAGTAAAGGGCAAAAAAGTCAGCATCAGAAAATGTTAAGGGAAAAAAGTTAATATAGAAAAAGTAAAGTGCAAAAAAAGAACAAAAAAGAAGCTAATAGTACAAATATGAAATAATGGATTTAAAAGAAACAAAGCCTATAATATACGAATCGACATATAATTGTCATAAGTAGTTGAAAATTTAAACTCTATATTACTCTTGGATTCTTTTGGTCCCAATCGTACATAAGCTCATAAAACACTTCCGGTGAAATATACAAAAGAGAGTGAAATAAAAGGGTGTGATTTAAATTTTATGATCTGAATTTCATCATGTGAAAGAAGTGGAAACACTAAAAAGACATAATGCATTGAGTATGGTTACACAAAGAAAGCAAAATTTCCATTTAGGGTAATTTCCACTTCTAAAGGGCAAGCAAATGTAGCTGCAAAGAAATAGAAGGCACGTGAAAATACACATCGAGTTACTGTGTGGTGTTAATTGATTTTCAATACAAATGTACGTTACTAATGAGAGCTACAATGCTCTATACAAAAGTTTTTGACATGTGTAACTCATTTCCCACGTGTCTAGAGTCATTCAAATCAATTCACAAAATTTTCTATACCCCGACACCTATATATATCACCCTTGAAATATATGTCTCATGCATTAATCAACTTTGAAATATATATAGTGCATGTGTGATGTGTCTTCTTCTCTCTATATATTCTTTGTTCTCCAATATGTAGCATTTCTCATACTCTCGTTTTAATAGTGTTTCTTCTTTCTACATTGTAAAGCTAGAGTTCAAAATTGGCATCACGATGAAACGAAATTGTTTTTTGGATTCATCATCTCATAAATCAATGTAAGTGATTTCAATGTTTTTTTCCTCTTCATCATCTTGATAGAATTTGAATCGTGTATGGTTTTAGTTAATTTCTTGGAAAATAAATGGATTTTTTTTTTTGTAGGAATGAGAAGTTGAACGTAAACAAGAAACTTGTTGCAAATCCTCACAATGGACACCACAAATTTGATGAAAAGGAACTTCAGGTAATATGCGTATTCAAAAACTTCATTGTTGACGATTTCTTCAGCCTTATTTTGTGGAAGAAAATTTGGCAATTTAAAATTGACATTTAATAATTATTTTCCTAACTTTTTGCATGCGATAATTACGTGTATGGCAAAAAAAACATGGACAAATATTTTTTGACAATAAAACATGCACAAATAAACTCCCTTGACCACACTGTGTAATGATCAATGTATAACTTATTTTTCTCAACAAAAATAACACCATAATTACTGTGATAATTTTCTCTAGTGAATATCCTTATCTTTTTCATAATATAAATCTTAATAAATCTTAATGTATTTTTTATTATTGGTTGAAATTTGGTTGCAGGCTAGAGCTATAATATGGTTGGCAAGTGAACAAATGGAAGGAAAGAATGGTAGCAACAAAGAATCAACTCCAACATTATCCCTTTCAATGCAACCTAGTGCATTACAAATTCATGCCTCGCATGGCTTTTCCATCAAGCGATCACTTCAAAATTTCCTACAGAGGAGAAATAAAAGGATTCAAAGTCACCTGTCTATTGCAACTCATGATAATGATAATAATAGTAGTACAAATTAATTAGCCGGGATATGAATTAATTAGATTCAATTTGTGGGATCAATTGAAGCCTACAAATCTGGGTAGTGTAGCCATGATTAGTGACAATTAAGGCATGTATTTATTTTTATTTTTATGAATGAAGAACTACTCTTTCAGTCTAGTACTACAGCAATGATTATTATGAGATGTGGATCTGTCGCATTCAAGATAACTTCAAAAAAGTAGGAAAAAAAATAGGGAAATTTTTTTGGCACGAGTTTATAAGAGCATAGACATGCAACGTGGGTGAAATGTTTGACAATTTATTGTATAAAATAAAATAAAATAAAAATGCACAGAAAAAGAAATAACAAAAAATATATTTTTTCTTTTGTAAAAAAATATTCTATTCATATTAACTTCTCTGAACAGGGGTAATTCATTCCTAATTAGATAGCACAAGTTACAAATTAAATTGTGAGCAATTGTGTTTTATAAGGCAAAAAAACCATATCATCCAAACATGGCTGTTAGACTTGTAGACTATTACGAGTTTACGTCTAGAAGACAAAAACGAGTGGAATCGCGCATAGAATATTTTTTATGGTATCCTCGGTAAAATCTTGTAGACTACAAACTCGCATAGAACGATTCTAAGCATACATATATAATCTTCGTACTAGAATCATACAAACTCACATAATAATGATCGATTATATGTATATATGCGGTTCGATTGGTTTCGTTCAAAAAATAATTTGAAATACTAGAAATACTAGCAAGAATTTGAAAAAAAAAAAAAATACATCAAATGATATTCAGTTTTTTGCAATTTTAATTTTCTTAATCAATAGATCGGTTTGTAGTTTTTATTTAGATTGGTTTGATTATAAATACTCCTTATTATTTACGGCGAACAACACTTTGAAGCAAATCGGTTTAAGTCATCATCACCACATGATCATGATCACATGGTGGTTTGTGAATCACATTGAGAATCTCTCATTGAACTCATTGGCCTTGCGTCTAAATTTGCATGAGACCTCGTCTATAAAGATAGATTAACACCACATGAAATGTACACAATCCACTAGAGTTCTCGATTAAATTGACATTACGACGAATCAAAATTGTTCATCATCTCATGAATCTTTGTAAGTGATTTTAGAGTTTATTTCTTTATGGAGTTAAGTAACTCAACTGATTTGAGCAAAGAATTTAAAGAAGTAGAAGAGTTCAAGATCCAAAATTTAAGTCCTGACAAAAAAAAAACATTTGCCATTAAATAAAAAAGAATGATTTTGGAGTTATTTATTCTGAATTTTTTCTTCTTCATCTTATACTAATCTAATTTGATTCATATATGGTGTTTGTTATTCCTTTGGAGTTTTTTCTTGAATTTATCGATGATAATTTTTTCTTTTTTCTGATTATTTTTTTGTAGGAAGGAGGAGTGGAACGTAAACAAGCAACTTGTTTTCATTCCCCATATTGGATTGGATATCACAAGTTTGAGAAAAGGGAAGAAGTGTGTTTGTTTCAGGTTATATTTGTAGATCTTTGAGAATAAAATGATAAAAATATACACGTTTATGTTTGTTATAAATTTACTAGATTTTATTTTTGAGTATAAAATATTTTTGACAATAGAAAACAATTTCTAAGAAAAAGGGTGTGAATAAAGTTTCTAAGATGGAAATAAATTCATGTGTAACTACCGGTTAATCTTCCTATTTTCCAAGTTTTTTTTAGAGATTTTGTGAATATTAGAGTGTTAACCAAACATCATATTATAATATTATTCTTTTTTTTTTTTTTGCAAATGGGAATTTTTTTTGGTACAAATGGGAATGTTATTCCTAATAATAAATTTAGTAAAACTGAAACAAATATGCAATTATGCATATCCGTTGATTTCATCTTCGACGATTTTACCATCTTTTATTGTGGAGGAATGTTTGACTATTTATTTGACATTAATTAATATTTTTTCTTCATTTTTCGCATGCGATAATTACGTGTATGAGAAGGAAAAAAACATATGGACAATATGTTACTCACTTGACAATATAAGCACCCTAATATGATTTTTATTTTATTTTATTATCACCCTTATGATAATTTATCTCTAGTGATAATACTTCTCTTTTTCATAATAAAAGCTTAATGTGTACTAGTTTTTCTTATTGATTGAAATTGTTTGCAAGCTAGAGTGATAATAATAATATGGTTGGTGAGTCAAAAGAAATGGAAGGAAAGAATGGTGATAGCAAGAAATCAACTCCAATAATATCCCTTTCATCGCAACCTCGAGCATTATTAATGCATGCCTCACATCATGATCACATGGCTTTTCCACAAAGCGATCTCTTCAAAATTTCCTTCAGAAGAGAAAGAAAAGGATTCCAAGTGACGTCTAACTCTTAATAATAATAATAATAATAATAATAATAATAATAATAATAATAATAATAATAATAATAATAATAATAATAATAATAATATAACAATAGTACAAATTAGTAGGAATATAAATTAATTAGAATCAAGTTTTTTTAGATAGACGAAATAACATAAGTGAATAAGTTGGAGTTTGTTCTGAGTCTCGACATCCGACCCACTAATAAATTAAATATTTTTACTAGTTGAATAGAACTTGCGAATTAATTGTGAAAAAAAAAAAAAAAAACTTGTGAACTAATTAGAATCAAGTTATGATCTTAAATTTGTGGGATCAATTGAAGCCTAGTAAGTTTGGGTATTTTATTAGTATGTCTTAATAGAATAGCAATGACCGGTGACAAATAAGGCATGTTTATTTTTATAGGTGAAGAATGATTTGTTCAGTCTACTAATACAGCAATTATTATTTTGAGCAAAATATTCAATATAACTTTATAAAAGATAGAAAAATTGATACGCGTTAAGAGGCTAAGGGCATGGACATGCAACATGGCTGAAATATTTGTCAATTGGTTGAAAGAGGGAGATGCTAACTCCAAGTATTTCCATTCTATGTTGTCTAGTCGGCGGAGAAGAAATGCTATTGTTTCTCTGATGGTTAATGGCGAGATCGTCGAAGGTGTACAACCAATTCGAAGGGTAATTTTTGATCACTTTAAGAATCATTTTGCGGATCAGCATGTCTTGCGGCCAGAGGTTGGTAATTTACGGTTTCAAAGCTTGTCTCATGTGGAGGGTAGCGGCTTAATAAAACCTTTTTCAGTTGAAGAAGTAAAAGAGGCGGTGTGGGATTGTGATAGTTATAAAAGTCCGGGTCCAGATGGTGTAAATTTCGGGTTCATTAAGGAATTTTGGGAAGATTTAAAAGGGGACGTGATGCGCTTCATATCAGAGTTTCACCGCAATAGCAAGTTGTCAAGAGGTATTAATTCTACTTTTATTGCTCTCATACCAAAAGTGGACTGCCCTCAGAGAGTCCAGGATTTTCGGCCCATTGCATTGGTGGGTTGTTTGTATAAAATACTGTCGAAAGTGTTGGCCAACAGGTTGAGATTGATTATAGGTCAGGTTGTGTCTGAGACTCAGACAGCTTTTGTGAAAAATAGACAGATTTTAGATGGTATCTTAATTGCTAATGAAGTGGTTGATGAGGCAAAAAAGAATAAAAAAGAATTGCTACTTTTTAAAGTTGATTTTGAAAAGGCTTACGACTCGGTTGATTGGGGGTATCTGGATGCGGTAATGCAAAAGATGGCTTTTCCGGTGCTATGGAGGAAATGGATCAAAGAGTGTGTCACAACAGCAACTGCTTCTATTTTAGTAAACGGAAGTCCTACTGATGAGTTTCCTCTTAATAGGGGTTTGCGTCAAGGAGATCCCCTCTCTCCTTTTCTTTTCTTAATAGCAGCTGAGGGTCTGAATGTTATGATGAAAGCGTTGGTGGAAAACGATCTGTATACGGGTTATGGAGTTGGAATATCAAGATCGGTTGTGGTCTCTCATTTGCAATTCGCGGATGATACACTACTTTTTGGTCAAAAAAGTTGGGCCAATGTTCGAGCATTAAGGGCGGTTTTGAATTTATTTGCGGATATGTCCGGTCTTAAAGTCAACTTTCATAAAAGCTTACTGGTTGGTATTAATATTGGGGATTCTTGGTTGACGGAAGCAGCATCTATTTTAAATTGTAAGCTGGGCAAAATACCGTTTATGTATCTTGGTTTGCAAATTGGAGGTGATCCTCACAGGCTAGCTTTTTGGGAACCTGTGGTGTCAAACATTAAGGCTAGACTTTCGGGGTGGCACAGTCGTTTCCTGTCTTTCGGGGGCCGTCTAATTCTTCTTAAATCTGTCCTGACCGCGCTTCCTGTCTATGCTCTTTCCTTTTTCAAAGCTCCGTCAGGTATCATTTCTCTCATTAATTCTATTTTTTCTAAATTTTTTTGGGGAGGGAGTGAGGATAATCGAAAAATTTCCTGGATTGCTTGGAACTTTATTTGTTCAAAAAAGGAGCATGGAGGGTTGGGGGTGAGACAGTTACAGGAGTTTAATTTAGCTTTACTAGGCAAATGGTGTTGGAGATTGTTGGTGGACAGAGAGGGGTTCTGGTATCGGGTCTTGGTGGCGAGATATGGAGAGGAGGCAGGGAGGCTGGCGGTTGGGGGCCGGAGAGTTTCACCGTGGTGGAAGGAAGTAGCGAAGATTAGGGAAGGTATAGGAGAGGCGCATGGGGGCTGGTTTGATAGGAGGGTTTCGAAGGTGGTAGGGGATGGATCGAATACGTATTTTTGGTTTGATAGATGGTTAGGAGATGTTCCCTTCCGGTTGAGATTCTCGCGTCTTTTTGAGCTTGCGACAAATAAGTTTTGCACGGTAGCGGATATGCATAGGTTAGGTTGGGAGGAGGAGGGAGAGGCGTGGGGTTGGAGGAGAAGATTGTGGGCATGGGAGGAAGACTTGTTAGGGGAGTGTAGGAATTTACTTGTTAGTGTTGTTGTGCTTTCTCATGAATCTGACAGGTGGCAGTGGGACCCAAATCCCTCCGAAGGTTTCACAGTTAGAGGTGCTTATCAGGTACTGTCATCTACAGGCGTATCCACTGTTGAAGGAGGAGAAGATCTCATCTGGCACAAACAGGTTCCGGTGAAGGTTTCCATTCTTGCTTGGCGCTTGTTGAAGGACAGGTTACCAACACGTAATAACCTTCATAGGCGAGGTATCGTAGTGGCTACAGCCACCAATTGTTTATCAGGGTGTGGCATGGAAGAAACCGCCTCACATCTCTTCCTTCATTGCAAAGTTTTTGGTTCTTTGTGGCAGCATATTATGTCTTGGATTGGCATGTCTGGAGTACATCCTCAAAGTATTGGTGACCATTTCTTTCAATTCACTCACTCTATAGGGCATTCGAAGGCGCGTCGAAGTTTTTTACAATTAATCTGGCTACTTTGCATCTGGCTGATTTGGAACGAACGTAATAATAGGTTGTTCAAGAACATAGAGACACCGATTGTTCAGTTGTTAGAAAAAGCAAAATATCATTCGTTATGGTGGTTAAAAGCTAATAAGACCAATTTAGGGTTCTTTTCTCCAAAATGGTGGTCGGACCCTTTACTTTGCTTGGGTATCGACTGACTTTTTTCTGTAATTATGTTGTAAAC
>Ga0209282_1001789_pt1 | contig 12046 bp, 8 predicted proteins | sample Mtrugardesep15_FD_187529 | JGI IMG/M metagenome (GOLD analysis project Ga0209282, IMG submission 187529) | Root nodule microbial communities of legume samples collected from California, USA - M. trunc garden sep15 (SPAdes) (version 2) | ecosystem: Host-associated > Plants > Roots > Nodule...
GTATTAGAAAATTTATATGCAAATGAAGAAAAAAAGCATAATTAAATTTTCAAACAAAAAAACATAATTAAAATGAATAAATAAATAAATAAATGATCAAACTTGTACCAAAAAAAAATGATCAAACCACTGTTTTACTTGAAATTAAAAATGTAATCTTAAATCTACATGACCATATCTCAGTTGGTACGAATGTTACCCAAATAAGCTCTAGCCTAGCCTAGTGGCTATTTTAAAAAAAAGAAAAAAGTAATTTTGCCAGTCAAATATTATAATCCTAGAAATGAAATAAAAAATTTAAAACACTGAGACACGTTTTCCCGAAGAGCCAAGCATCCCTAATTTGCAAAATTCCCTCACTCTCTCAAGCTCAGCAACAATGGCGGACGCTGAAGAAAACACGCTTCGAATCCTAATAGCAACTGATTGTCACTTAGGTTACATGGAGAAAGACGAAGTTCGACGCCACGATTCGTTTCAAGCATTCGAAGAAATTTGCTCAGTAGCGGAAAAGAAACACGTCGATTTCATGCTACTCGGTGGTGACCTTTTCCATGAAAATAAACCTTCTAGGTCAACTTTAGTCAAAGCTATTGAGATTCTAAGAAGATACTGTCTTAATGATCGTCCTGTTCCTTTTCAAGTTGTTAGTGATCAGACTCTCAATTTTCAGAACACGTTCGTTTCTTACATTCTCATTCTTCTTTTTCTTTTTTTTCCTTTTCTTTTCATTGTTTTTATATTATGTTGTGAATTTAACGAGTTGTTATATTCATTAATTGACATGCAATGCATCATTCTATGCATGTGTAAAACAAGTTTACACTGTCGGTGTATCTATAGTTATTGAAATCATTTGTTATTTACTGAATGGTGATTTGATAGTTATTATGTGTTATAGTTAGTGAATGTTAAGTTGTTTTTACACTGTCAGTGTATGTATAGTTATTGAAATCTTATGTTGTTTACTGAATGATGATTTTGATTGTTATTATGTGATATAGAGAGTGAATATTAAGTTACAACTTAGCACACAGACACTTCTGATTGAAGATGTGTATGTATGGTGTCCGACCGACACATTCAATTATGTCATTTACTAAAATTATTACCGGACAGTGTCGTGTCAATTTTCTGTGCAATTACAACGTTTTTATTTATTTATTTTAGTCTCCGTAAGTTCTTTTTCGTTTTATTTATTTATTACTAAAATTTGTTGCTTTTAGTGTACTAACATCATATGTGACCCAATAAAATCATGCCATGTAATCCAATAAGTTGACGTCATGGACTTAGAGCAAACTGTTTTTGAATTTGTAGGATATCAAGTCGAAAAAACTTACAGATATTAAAACCAAAACACACTATAATTGCTGGGACTAAAATCGTATGTAAACCTTTTTGAGACTCTATTGTTTACTAAATAATGATGACTTTGGTGGTTTTTATGTGTGTTTAGTTAGTGAATGTTATGTTTTGGATTTTTTTTCACAGGTTTGGTCATGTAAATTATGAAGATCCTCATTTCAATGTTGGTTTACCTGTGTTTACTATTCATGGAAATCATGATGATCCTGCAGGAGTGGTATGTGTGCATCTTTGGTATTGTTGTTTGTAATATCTGTAGTGTTTGACAGGTCTTATTTTATTATTTTCCTAAATGGTTGTCATGTTTACTTGTGTGACTTACTTAGGGTCGAATTGACTTATTTACTGTCATAAGCATTTGTTAGCTGTTTGAGAGATCTTATAAAAACGACTTATGTAATGTTCATAGCTTATTTCCATAAGCTTTCCAGGATAACTTAATGAAACAGAATATAGGTTATATGAAGAAAAAAATATATTTAATCTTATATCATGTTATAGAAATGAGTAAGTCTTAGTCTGTCACAAATACAAACCAAAAATACTTGGGCACACACACATAGATAAGAAAAATTTAAAGGTAAAAGTAAGTCTTAGTCTCTTTTAATTTTTTCCATTTGTGTGTGTGCGCCCAAATATTTTTGATTTGGGGTTGTGACTAAGTAAGAATTGCTCTAGAGAAGTAACTTACAGATAAGCACTTAATAAAGTTGTTTATCCAAACAAGACCTTATATAGTTGGTGCTAATCAACTTTGTTATCAGTGCAAGGTCAGGGGTTCACTTTAGATGGGTTAATTGTGGAGTTATAACCGTTTATTTGAAAATTGAAGCTTTATATTTGAAGTTTTAGCAATGTCATAGTTTGTTATTCGCATGTATGCATTTGGTCATAATTCAATTAGTGGTTATAACTTTACACCTCATAGTACACTACTTAGTTCACTTTAGAGGAGACAGATCACTATAACTTGTTCAGGGTATATGTAAGTAAATCCAATGAGCTTGAGTTGGTTTGTTCCTTGCTTCATTTAGACATGGTCAATCAAGAAGAAAGATGGTCTGAGAAATAACTTTTCAGGAAATTCTGTGTTTGTTGGAAATTATTGGTCCTTTTGAAAGTTAGCATTTTCTAACTTTTGACATGATCTGTGGTGATATTTGGTTGTTAAAATGCATTTTACTTGCAATGTTGATCTCATTACTTTAGTAACATTGAATAGCTAGGAGTTGGAGCAAGGGCATCGATTATAAAGCGGGAACTCAGTGTGATTGTCGAAGAGGTGAAGGGGGTAATATTTTATCTTTACGCGGGGTTGGGTGGGTGCTAAAGATCACTGAAGGCGTTAATATTTCCCATGGACTTGGAAGTGTATTTTGGCTGGTTATCAACACTGCACTGGCAATAAATATTTATATCCGTTTAATTATTCATACATTTCACCATTGAATTTTCATTTCAAGATGGCATTGGATGAAAATATGTTGCTAGTGGATATTTGCTTGGGAATTTGTATTTCAAATTTTAACTATGGCTAGAGTTGTTGGCCTTGTATTTTGAATTGTAGCAAGAAAAATTCAGAGTAGCATTGAGAAATGTGTAGTTTATACTACATAGTTAAACCTCACAAGATTTTTAATATTGTACCTAGATTGTATGTAATGCTGAAGGTTTGATGATCTTTATTTATTTTGCTTCTTGGTTTCTGATAAAGGACCTCTGAATATGTGGGTTTATACTTCATACTAGGAAGAATAGGAGGAACAAGGGATTTAGAACCTTAGGGACTATTAATAAAAATAGCAGAATAATAACTGCCTTTTCAGTTTTGGTGGGGTTTGTACAGGGGTAGTTGTTACAAGGTGGAATAGTGTGGGACACCTTGTGAGAGTGAAATTAATTGAGAGGAGGGAGAGAACCAGGTCTCTCGAACAAATGGCGATTAGAAGGAGAGTTTCTGTCGTACATTCTTGCTCTGTGCTTCAGTATTATCTGGATACTGAGTCTGAAATGGGTTTTTTTAAGATAAAGATTGGCTCTTTGTGATGTTTCCAATCCATTTCTATTAGTTTCCCGCTGATATATGTGGTAAAATGTTCATTTATATTCTAAGGGAACTGATTTCATTTCACTCTATTTTAGCTAGATATATACTTGCTCACATTAATATTTTGTCCACTTAATTCTATTCTGTTCACAACTATTCTAAACTAAGAAAAATTGTATCTGTCTCTGAATGATTATCACAGGACAACCTTTCTGTAGTTGATATTCTCTCAGCATGTAATCTAGTCAACTACTTTGGAAAAACGGTTCTTGGGGGTTCTGGTGTTGGTCAGATCACTATCAATCCTATTCTTATAAAGAAGGTTTGTTGCTGAGTACTGTAACACTGATCCACACACTAAAACGGGGTGGTGGATATGACAAAAGCTGGATGGTCATGAATCTCATTTTGTCCTGAGATGTATTTTTATGAATGGCAGGGTTCAACAGCTGTAGCTCTATATGGCCTGGGGAACATTAGAGATGAAAGACTTAATAGGATGTTTCAAGTACGCAGTTGATAAACTTTACTCTCATCTCAAGTAGTTCATTCAGAAATTTAAGTGCGCTAAAATATGTATGTGGTATATTCTTTTTCAGACGCCACATGCTGTCCAGTGGATGCGACCTGAATCTCAGGAAGGGTGTGAAGTTTCTGATTGGTTCAACATTCTGGTACTTCATCAGAACAGGTTGTCTATCTTTGTGTCTAACTTTTTTGAAAGATTGTGTTTAATATCACAAAAACGTGTTGATTAACCCAAGATCTACACATTTAAAAATTATTTGTCTTGTAAATGGTGTTCAGTGTGTGAGATTTAGATAGATTTTAATCAAGGTGACAATTGATGTTGTTTTGAACAATGGTATGCAGAGTGAAAACAAATCCCAAAAATGCAATAAATGAGCACTTCCTCCCACGCTTTCTAGACTTCATTGTGTGGGGGCATGAGCATGAATGTTTGGTTGACCCTCAGGTGTGCTGTCTTAACATCTCTTCCATGGGCTCAGATAGATACATGTTGTGTTCTGCAAACTTAATATGGATTTTAATTTTCTTCAGGAAGTTCCAGGGATGGGATTTCATATTTCACAACCAGGATCGTCGGTTGCAACATCACTTATCGATGGAGAATCGAAGCCAAAACATGTACTTCTTTTAGAAATTAAGGTTGTGTATTTAATGAGAAACTTAATGACTCTTTCATAGTAGTAACTCTTGTCATATCTATATATTCTATATAAGTTCTTGACTTAATTATTCTTGACAGGGAAATCAGTATCGCCCTACTAAGATACCTTTAACATCTGTCCGGCCTTTTGAGTATACAGAGGTCAGGTGATATTTTTTTGTTTTCATTTGTAATTACTCCCTCGGTCTCTTTAAATAGGGCTCTTTGAACTACTAATACACAAGAATTAAGAAAGTTGGTTAATTTAGTTTGTAGCATTAAATTTGTTATTGATTTGTATTACTTTTCCAAATGGTTAATTTAGTTTGTAGCATTAAATTTGTTATTGATCTGTATTACTCTTCCAAAATTACACTAAAAATTGTCGGGGCTTATCATCTCACTCTTTCCACTTAATTTGTATTGGGACTCATCACTCCACCTCTTTTTCCAATCCTCAAGAGAGAGATGATGAAGTAATTAAGGTATTTTGATACACAGAAAAAAGGCTTAAATGCATTTTTGGTCCTCCTATTTTAAAAGGACAAAACTTAGATGCAGTTCTATGTGTGCTATTTTTGTCATTCCTTTCACAAAAGGTAGTTTATTTTTAAAGACAGCTTTTTTGCACTTTTTTTAAATAAAAAGTACAAAAACTGTCTCTTTGTGAGAGAAGCAACAGAAACAGCACATGTAGAACTGCATCTAAGTTTTGTCCATTATAAAAACCGATTTTTTGGCTCCCCAACTTCATATTTTTCTGAATTTTCATCTCATATCTCAATTTTGGGTCATTTTCCTGATGTGGTCTATTCATTAATGATGTGGCAAGTGACACGTATTAGACATTTTTTTGTTGACACGGATACTCAATGTAGCCATATAAGCCTTGTCACGTCATTACTGAATATACTACATCAACATAAATGACCCCAAAATGGGATGGGGTGGAAAATTCAGGGAAAAAAAAAAACGTAAAATCGAGGTACCAAAAAATCATTTTTAAAATGGCAGGACCAAAACTTCATTTTTAAAAAAATGAATAAATAAGGAGACCAAAAGTGTATTTAAACCAAAAAAGCAATTAGTGCAAGAGACAATTTGGATGGTGTCTAATAAAAAGGGGCAAATAATTTCTCGAAACAGTCTTATATTAACTTTATAAAGGTATGGAGGGAATATATCAATTATGTCCAACAAAATTTATTTCTTGAATTCATGACATTTACATCCATCTTATAGTTTTTCAATAACCATTTAAATCTTTATAATGCAGGTTGTACTAAAAGATATGCCTGATATCGATTCCAATGATCAGAATTCTATTCTTGAACATCTCGATAAAGTGGTATGTGTGGGTTTTTTGATATTGAATGAAAATTCTTTTTTTTATGCCGTATATTTTGTTGTGGCCTTTTTGTTGTTAATTAGTGTTGGGGGAGAGGACCACCTAGGTTTCTTTCCTCAAAAGTTGCAGGGGCCAATGGTTTGGCTATACACATGATTTATGATAATAAATTAATGCACCGTTTGACCCATGTAGCCGACCTTACTTAGTGGGGTAAAACTTGGTTTTTGTTGTATATTTATGTTGAGATATGCGATCATATGTGTATCAACATTATTTTAATAATAGATGATTTTACAGGTTGAGAAGCTTATAGAAAAATCTAGTAAGAAGGTTGTCCAAAGAGCAGAACTTAAGCTTCCACTAGTACGTATCAAGGTAATTTCTATAAACTGGACCATGACTTTCGAAAATCACTTCTATATTTGAGGGCACTTCCTCCTGTATAGCATTTCACTTTGAAGGAAGTTTGATCTAGAATTCATGATTCTATAATCTCAGTGGTTTTGATATGACACTTGTATTCTAGAAAAGGTAGTAATTTTCATGATACCAAACCAATTAAACTCTATCCATCGTGCATGGAGTAGGATATACAAATCCCTCAAAAGACAGATTTTGTTATTAATATTTATTTGAACTTGTGTTCAGTGTATGACTTTCATAAGATATTACATAATGTTTTCTGGCATGACTCCAAGTCTCCAACTAATAAAACTTAATTTACAGGTGGATTACTCTGGATTTATGACTATAAATCCTCAAAGATTTGGGCAGAAATATGTAGGAAAGGTGATTTAATTCTATCATTCTTCCTAAATAACTGTGCTAATGCTGATTTTACTCGGAGGTTTTTTCTATTGTTGATTGGTCATCCTTATATCAGGTTGCAAACCCGCAAGACATTCTTATATTTTCAAAGGCATCCAAATTGGAGAAGGGTGTAGGTAATTTAAATATTTGTTTAACTTTCTTTACCGGTTCATTTGACATTACCAACAAAGTATTTGGCAATTAAAATATCCAACACAGACATCTTTTATTAGTTCTCTTGCTGAATCTTGATATAGTTTATCTTTATTTTACTTTTTAGGTTGCAAAGTACATTTTTTGTGCAGGTTTATCTATTTATTTTGAAGTTCAGTTTAATCTTGTTCACTCCAACTTTTGACGCTGTTACTTTGAGTATGACGGGTCCCATTGTGGTTTATTTGCAGCACCAGTTTGCCCTGCCTTAGCTCCTTGCAATATCTGTATAGAATATTACGCATCCATATTAGTGACCCAAATTAAATATCACAAGGTTCATATCCTTTAATTCAAAAAGCAATGCAGAGCACATAAAACCACCTAAATAGGATATTTATAATTATTGGATGCTATACACATTTAAACTTTTGTGTTTATTTCCCTCAGTTACTCCTCCTTTTTGTTTTTTTGTTATGATTAGAAATTTAGAATCAACATTAATGTAATGTTGAAGGAATATTATTGGACATTAATATTTGTTTACAAGGCATATGCAATCTCTGTGAAGAAACTAAAATACCATGTCGGTTAAGTTGCATCTAGGAATTTGGTCTTTACCCCTACACTTTTCATTTGTAGGCAAAATTGATGATTCAGAACGACTTCGTCCAGAAGAATTAAATCAACAGAACATAGAGGCTTTGGTTGCTGAAAATAATCTGGTATTTTATTCATTTTGTACTTTAATCCTTTAGTCTTTCTATATATTCCTATTTCAACAATCAACAACCACATAGGTTCTATGGTTAAAACAAGAAGCGGACTAGTCCTTTACAGAACCCCTCATACTTACACAGAATTTCCTAGAAAAATGATTTCTTTCATGTTTGCAATACCAATCTGCCTGTTTCAAAAGGCTACAAATAATAAAATGATTCTAATCAAACTACTACTGATAAGGAAGGATTCTGCTATTCCAAATCTTATTAAGATAAAGAAATAAAACTACTGGTGATGATAAAGGTTCTGTTATGCAGAGTCTCATCAAGATAAAAAACTTCAAAAGCATGATTTATCAGAGATCAAATAATCCTAATCAGCAATTTCTAATTAACAGAAGTTTAAAAAGATGAAATAATCCTAATGAATCAGTAATTCAAGATTTAAGCTGTTGTCTTCTTGTTCCTCTGGTGCTATGTCCTATATAAGTAGTAGTGTATATTATATTTTAAATTCACAATTTAATTTTCTTGGGAACTCTCAGAACCTGGGTTGGGCCTAACTCAACCTTAGGGATGTCCACCTTTACTGGACAACTTCATTAGTATCTGGAATTCTAGATTAACTTTACTTTTGTTGAAGGTAAAAAATATAATTGTAAAAAAATGCTAGTATAATTTTATCTTATCTCTGAATGTATCTAACTCTTACTGGTTTTGCAGAAAATGGAGATACTTCCAGTCAACGATTTGGATATTGCTTTACACAATTTTGTGAACAAGGACGATAAAAATGCATTTTACGCTTGTGTACAGTACAATATTGATGAAACACGGGTGAGATTCTTTATGGTATTCATCCACTTTATGCTTTTGTCTGTGATACTCAAGCTGGGGCATCTACTACATATTGTATTTGGCACCCTATTTATTAAGAATGAGTACATTGTTTCTTCTTCATATTTTTGTTTGTGTTATGTTAATGTCATAACCCTCCTCTTCCCGTGACGACTAACTTTTATGCTTGCGCAGAACAAAATTGCTAAGGATTCAAATGAGCCGAAGTTGGATGTGGAAGATTTAGTTGTTAAAGTTGGAGAGTGCTTTGAGGTTTGAAGTTTCACCACTGTTTTTCATTAGTTTAGGACTCGATTATTCTCCATTAAATTTAGGTTAAAAGTTCACTTCTGCTGTTGTAGGCCTTTTTACTAGGGCTTTCATAAAATAGCATTATAGTGGTTGCAGATAATCTAGGTATTACAGTTGCCTGTGTCCTCTCGACCTTCATCAATCTCCTTTTTTTTTCTATTGCAATATTTGCAACTGCTGGGCCTTCCTGATTCTTTGATTAGGTCATTGTGATCAAAATTATTTAATGGACAGAACATACATGTAAGCGTGATCAGTGACTGGTATCGTTCTCCTTTTTGTTCTAGGAACGTGTTAAGGAACGATCCACACGCTCCAAGGACTCTTCACAGTTTACTCCTGGTGCTCAGTCCTTTGAGGTAAACCTAACCAATTATATTATACATTGATACATGCTATTGCAATTTGAAAATTATGGAAAAGGCAGGGTTTTGCGCAGGTGATATTATTCGTCACCTTCATTCTTAGCTTATTTCTTTATTCCGTACAGGGTTTTCAGGGCAGAAGTGCAGCTGGAGCTGATAGTGCAGTTTCCTTCAGTGATGATGAAGATGCCATGCCAACATCAAGCTCAAAACCAAGCACCAGAGGTCGGAAAGGATCTGTTGCATCTCAAACTACAACCAGAGGAAGAGGAAGGGGCAGGGGTAGGGGCAGAGGCAAAGACTCCAGCACCTTGAAGCAGACAACCCTTGATGGATCTTTAGGGTTTCGCCCTTCTCAAAGGTTGCATTTGCTAAGAAATAAATCATTTTAGTAACTTTTTTCATTTCTATGCAACAAAGTAAATCCAGAGGAGATACGGAAGTGATGATGACTAAAAAATGAGCTCCTCCCTTACCCCCCTCCCCAAAGAATGAGTTCATTTTTATTTAATGTTCAACACTGTCCAATTGAACAAACATGTCTTTACAGTGAGAATATATTTTATCCCATTTCAGTATATATTCATATTATTTTTAGAGTCATGATTCTGATACCCGACTTAGTTGCTTCATGCATCCATGTTTTGCTTTAGCCAGTGTGGACAAAGCACTTTTTAGATCATGAGAAGAATCTAAAGTTGGATTATTTTTGCCATTTTAGGGTTTAGATTAAGTCATTCTGATATTCCCTTGACGGTGCCTTGACTGTGAATATGCATCCAACATGATTTCGTTGACTTAATGCAGGTCTGCAGCAGCTTCCATCCAAAGTGGTGCTGATGATGGGGAGAATATGGCTTCAAGTGACGATGCCAAAGGAAATGCAGTCGAAGAGATTGATGACAGTTCGGTATGGATTAATGCATGTTCCTTCAAATATGAAGTATATTCAGATCTTTGATTCTGTTATAATTTGATTCCTACAACCTGACAATTTTGTGTGCATTGAACTGTAATTTGTCGTGAAATATCCTTTGACATTCTCAATTATTAAGTAACCTGCTGCATCTTATATTTGCATAGGACAATGAATCCAATCTACCGGCACGGAAAAGGGCTGCTCCAAAGGGAAGAGGTAGAGGTGCTACACAGTCTTCTAAACGGGGGAGGAAATCAGAAAACTCTTCAATCCATAGAATGCTCATGAACAATGACGATGACGACGATGATGATGACAATCCTCAAAAGAGATTAAATACATCTCAACCTCGGGTTTGTGCTCCCTTCAATTCTTCACCTGTTTCTTATAGGATCTATATTACTAATGCAAAATGCTTATTTGAACAAATGATGGTCCATCTTGTGTTCTTATACATTTACTACTCGTTACCCTTTATGCTACCCATAGTAATTATAGCCAGCAGAACAGGAGAATTTTATTTATGCTTGTCACAAAAATGTTGCTCAGAATACTTTTGATAGATCACCTTGAAATCCGCATGATTTTCTTAATTTCTGTATTTCGCACTTGCAAACAAATTTTTGTTGGTGACGCTTAAATAAAATTACTCATTCAGTCGAACTAAACAATGTTGCAATTAACTGAAGGGAATTATTGATTGCTGATTTTTTTATCTTTTATACTTTTGCTTATATAGTTCTAGCAAATATAAAATGCAGTTGTGGTCAGTTTTGTCAAGTCGTGGCATGGTGCTATGACATGGCGGATTTTGTGCCTGCCGCAACACCTATTGTATTTAGATTCACCATGTCTCTGCCATAGGCCGCAAAACATCCTGTTTATATGGCAGATTTTTGGCTCACCGTCATAACCTGTCATCCGCTATTGATAACACTGGTTGATAGTGAAACTTTTTGATTCATAACTTCTTTGGAGTTGTGTAGTTTCATGGAACTAAACCCTTTTTCTTGTTTTTAGGTGACAAGAAACTATGGAGCTCTAAGAAGATGAAAACTCGGTTCTATTTGACTTTTCAACAGGCCTTGCTGACAAGATAATTACTGTCATGATGAATTTAGCTCCATTACTTTGTGCAAAAAACATCTGAAGAGTCTGTTAAATAGTTAGACGTTTTGCCCAGGATTCATAGATAAACTAGTTTATCATAGTGCAAGAAACAATGGTAGACAGGAGCTCCGACACGTGACGACAAGTTGTTACTCGAGAATGGGTTCTTCATCCCACTAGCCACCTTGTTTTTCTTATTCTGAATATGTTTTTTTTATTTGTTATGGGGTTTGAGGTCATGAACCCATTCAATTTGCAGTGACTGATGTGTAAAAGTGAGTGTACTGGAAGCTTGTGATTGCTTTCATTCTTCACTATATTAACACAAATGTGTGTTCTGCAGCAAAGCATGATGTTTAAAACAGTCAACAGAAATGTGGTGATAGAAAAGTGCTTCTATTAATGTCAAGATAAAAACTAATTTTTAGTATTTCTCATATACGTAACAGTCAATTAAAAATAAAAATAATTTAATCCAAATTTGGATTAGTTTTTGTTAAATTTACACTTAAATTTATTGCATGATAAAATAAGAAAATCAACATAGTTGTATAGATTTGCTCATGGTTTAAAATCAATTCAATCAAGCGTGCAAAATCAAATGTACTAACCTATTGTGTGAAATGAGAACAATTCACCACAACGCTTTCTTTTGTAACCGGAAGGATCTAATAGTAATAATTAAGACAAAACAAATGTTGAAGGAAACAAGCAATAACTAACCAGCCAAAACTATTGAGCACCGAATAAAAAGCTTTATTAGTTGGATTTATATGAATTTTTCTCGTACACATTTGCATTTTTCTACCTTATATGTATCTCATCCCCCCCCCCGTTTAAAAAAAATGAGTATCTCATCGCTATAATCCAACATTTGCCAA
>Ga0209282_1001790_pt1 | contig 12046 bp, 10 predicted proteins | sample Mtrugardesep15_FD_187529 | JGI IMG/M metagenome (GOLD analysis project Ga0209282, IMG submission 187529) | Root nodule microbial communities of legume samples collected from California, USA - M. trunc garden sep15 (SPAdes) (version 2) | ecosystem: Host-associated > Plants > Roots > Nodule...
CTAATCCAAGGGAAAAATATCATACAAAGCGCGAACTATAAACTAAAAAAAAAAAACAGAGCACATTCATTCATTTCCATTCCTTTCTCCATTCTCCTCCGCCGCCTTAACAAATAAAACAACATATCACAGTTAGTTAGGGCTCTTCAACTCAACTCAAGAAAAAATAAAAGAAAATGGAACAGAAAAGTTTACTGATATCAGCGTTGAGTGTTGGTGTTGGAGTAGGAGTTGGAGTTGGAATTGGATTAGCTAATTCTGGTCAAAATGTTTCAAAATGGGGTCCTAATTATTCTTTCTCTTCTAATGCTGTTACTGCTGATAAAATTGAACATGAAATGCTTAGACTTATTGTTGATGGCAGAGAAAGCAACGTTACTTTTGATAAATTCCCTTATTATCTAAGGCATGCTTACTTTTTATTATTACAACAAATTAATCTACCTTTGATTTGTTTTGTTTTCATGATCACTTATTTTACTTTTTTATGATATGATAACAGTGAGCAAACACGGGTTTTGTTGACAAGTGCTGCTTATGTTCACTTAAAGCATGCTGAAGTTTCTAAATATACGCGTAATCTTGCTCCTGCTAGCAGAACTATTCTTCTCTCTGGCCCTGCTGGTTAGTACTTTCATAAAGATTCAAATATGGTTATGCAAGTTGTATACAAAGTTAAAGCTATTTTGGACATAAGCAATTCTTATAGGGACGATCAAGAATTCATGGAAAACTAAATATATTTTTTATTGATCTTGTTCTGTGTCTAAAAAAAATTGCGAACAATTTTTTATGTAAGGAACCGCAAGTTTATTATTGGAACCCCGGATTAGTTGTGCTTGGACCGGATATCAAGCTAATTTTTTATTTATAGCAGTAAGCGCCAAATTTTTAAAAGAAACTCAGAAAAAGTTATGATGATCAAAATATAGCAGAAAATAAAGAAAAAAAATAATAGAATTATGAAATAACTTGTCTCTCAACTTTGTGTAGCCAGCTTTTTTTTCTCTGTCTTTTTGATTGAGGAAGTATTTTGAATTTGATGTATGAGTTTTTTTTTTCTTATCACATATGTTAGTAGTTTTTATTTTACAAAATTATATATTTTACGATCTATAATAAAATTCGGTTCATGATTTGAAAAATATATTTTTTGATTCATAATTTGAATCTCGATTTTTTAACCATGGATTGATATGCTTTGGTATTTCTGTTGTATACTAAAGCTAATTATATTTTTCTCTTCTTAAAGAACTTTACCAACAGGTGCTTGCAAAGGCTTTGGCTCATTACTTTGAGGCCAAGTTGCTTCTCTTGGATTTAACTGACTTTTCATTGAAGGTGAGTGTTACTTTGAGTCGTTCAAATCTTTTCTATTTTCTCATGTCACTTATGTATATTAATGGTTGATCTGCTATGATTGTTACAGATTCAGGGTAAATATGGTACTGGCAACAAAGAATTTGTAAGACACTCCTAGTTTATCTTCAATTTTTATTTTCTCATGCATGTAGTTATGTAAAAATTACTCTGTTCAGAATTCTGCTGCATACCATCATGGATAAATATTATGTTCCTTCTAGACTTAATTTTGCTACCTTTGACTGTAGTCTTTCAAAAGATCCACTTCAGAATCAACTTTGGAGAAGCTATCTGACATATTTGGGTCATTTTCAATCTTTTCACAAAGGGAGGAACCTAAAGGTACAACAAATTCCTTACATCTTCAAATCCATGGTGAATTAGAGTTAGATTCATAATCAACCAAAAGTGTTTTTCTGCCTTGTTCTGATCTGAAGAATAATGTAACTTATATTTGGTCAAGAGATCCTGAATGTTTTTAAAGTAGTGTAGCTTGTTACTGGTTAATCTCTTAAATTTCTCTCTTTATCTGGACATTACTAGCTTAAATGATGTTCACAATTTTTAAAAGGCCAGGTCCATTAAATCAATATTGACCACATGCAAAATTAGTTTCAGGAAAAATGAACAGGCAAAGCAGTGGAATGGATCTACAATCAATGTAAGTATAAAACTGTATTCTGACTATAAGAATAAATATAACCTACTTTGATTCTATTTTATTTTATATTCTTACTTGGTATTTGTCTGTTGATTTGCAGGGGGGATGACACATCTTGTAATCCTCCAAAGCTCCGTAGGAACGCTTCTTCTACTTCAAATATTAGCGGTCTTACTTCACAAAGCAATCCTACAAATCCAGGTTTCTTGAAAAATTTATGTAAAAAGATTGATGTCGACTATTGATCTTATTCAGCTATAATTTAGGATATCAAGGAATGCTACAAATACCATAATAAGCATAAGTTTGAGAATAAAATGAAACAAAAAGAAAGTTGATCATGTTTACGGAACCAAACTCATATTGTTTAATTAACACATACATAAACCGAAGTGCAGCTTTCTGATTGTGAGTTACAATTCACATCATTTATAGAATTGGTTTCTTTTGTATTTAATTCAATATCTTCTGGAGTGAGAACTAGACCAATGCACTGTAAAATCCTTTTCAATTTAATTCTTATACATATCTGTGAAATTTCATTGTTCTCGCTTTCTAATCATATATCCATTCAGCTCCTTTGAAGCGCACAGCCAGCTGGTCTTTTGATGAAAAACTACTTATACAGTCTCTTTACAAGGTACTGTTACATTTAATCATATAAAGATTTCAGCATCAGAGAATTCCCATGTTTTTCGGAACTAGACAATTGGAAGTATTCCTCCACAAAGATATTGATTTGATAATTGGATGTTTTACTTGCAGGTTCTACTTTCTGTGTCAAAAACCTATCCCATTGTGTTATATCTGAGGGATGTTGATAGGCTATTATCTAGATCACAAAAGATATATAACATGTTCCAAAAAATGTTGAAGAGACTCTCTGGACCGATTCTGATTCTTGGTTCGCGAGTTCTAGATTCTGATAATGAATTTGAAGAGTTGGATGAGAAACTTACTTTGCTCTTCCCATACGATATAGAAATCAGACCTCCAGAAGATGAATCACATCTTGTCAGCTGGAAGTCTCAATTGGAAGAGGATATGAAGATGATTCAAGTTCAGGATAACAAGAATCATATCACGGAAGTGCTTGCAGCCAACGATCTTGATTGCGATGACTTGGATTCCATCTGTGTGGAAGACACGATGGTTCTTAGTAACTATATAGAAGAGATTATTGTGTCAGCAATCTCTCATCATTTGATGAAAAACAAAGACCTCGAATACAGAAATGGAAAGCTAATTATTTCTTGCAATAGGTGAGACTTGCAAGTTAATTGCATGAAAATGAACATGAACTGTGTATATTTGATGTCCTTACTAATTCTTGTGGAACAGTTTGTCACATGCATTGGGTATATTCCGAAAAGGGAAATTCAGTGGAAGAGATACATCAAAGCTGGAGGATCAAGCTCTAAAATCTGAGGTTTGCACTACTAGTTATGTTCATTAAGTTTAGAGAGAAAAAAACTACTAACAGCCTTGTACTAATATGCATTTATTGTTCTCTCTCTATCATGAACATAAAGATTCCGAGCGTGGTAGAAACTGTTGTGAAACCAGCAGTGAAGGCGGAAAGTGCTGCTCCTGATGCTCCAGTAAAAAAGGCTGAAGCAGAAATATCAACTTCAGTGGCAAAGGCAGGTGTTGAAAAACCGGTTCCACCATCAAAAGCTTCTGTAAGCCTTTGTTTTTAATCAAAATTTCATCTATTGTTTCATCTTTAAGCTTAATACTCGACAGATAGGTATTGGTGTTGACTTAATATCTTAAGATTTAGGAAAATTGTTTTCTTTTTTTGTGACTCCTATTTTATTTTATTTTTTTCTTTCTTTCTGATCTTGTCGTATGTAATGTCAATTTCACTTCAACATTTACTTTACATATTAAATTGCAGGAAGTTCCTCCTGATAATGAATTTGAAAAGCGAATAAGGCCTGAAGTCATACCAGCAAATGAGATTGATGTTACATTCTCTGATATTGGTGCCTTAGAAGAGACAAAAGAATCGCTTCAAGAACTAGTAATGCTTCCTCTACGAAGGCCAGACCTTTTCACTGGAGGACTTCTAAAACCATGCCGAGGAATATTGTTATTTGGGCCTCCTGGAACTGGAAAAACGATGCTGGCGAAGGCCATTGCAAAGGAAGCTGGAGCAAGTTTCATTAATGTGTCCATGTCTACCATCACTTCTAAATGGTTTGGTGAAGATGAGAAGAATGTTCGCGCTTTATTCACACTTGCATCCAAGGTCTCCCCAACTATTATATTTGTTGATGAGGTTGATAGCATGCTTGGGCAACGAACAAGAGTTGGGGAGCATGAAGCCATGCGGAAAATAAAGAATGAATTTATGTCCCATTGGGACGGGCTCACGACAAAACAAGGAGAGCGCATCCTTGTTCTTGCAGCAACCAATAGGCCATTTGACTTGGATGAAGCTATTATAAGGCGATTCGAAAGGAGGTGCGTCAATTAGCTTTTGGCTTGTTCCATTCTTTATTTTATTGTGCCCCTTGGTTTCTCTGCTTTTTCTGGTTAGTTTATGAATCAAATCTTCAATTCCTTTGAACTATTATTCGCTCTCTTATATGGTCCGAGAACAATAGAAATATAATACGCAGTCCCTCAACTAGAATAGATAGTTCATCAATCAACATGATGGATTGAGAATATTTTAAGGGAGAGATAAACATAAATTGGAGAGACATTGATAGTTTAGAGATAAAATTGAAGGTTTAATCTTAATTTATGTTGAGGGAGGAGGAAAAATTATGGTATACATAACCATCTATATTTTGTGTGTATGTGGGCAAACTAATATGATCATCTGAATCTATTGTAATGCAGAATTATGGTAGGACTACCATCTGTTGAGAACAGGGAAAAGATTTTAAGGACTCTTCTGTCAAAAGAAAAGGTGGACAAAGAAATTGATTTTAAGGAACTCGCGACCATGACAGACGGATACACCGGAAGTGATTTAAAGGTTTTTTGTTTAATATTTTCTGATGTTGTTTTCAATGGACATATCTATGAGCCTATTTAGATTGGATTATTTGAGCTTATCTACTGACATAAGTTTTGTGAGACTGTTTGGGAGAACTTATGAAAACAGCTTATGACAATTTTCAACTCTAATATAGCATATAAAAAACAAGTTATAGCATATACAAAAACAATTTAACTTTATTTTATCCTTTGTTATAGAAGTAGCTTATGTGAACCCATACATATGCGCTTATCATGTTAAAAAGCACTTGTGCTATAAGCTGCAAATAAGTTCTTTATCCAAACAGGTTCTATATATAATAGTACTACAAGTGCTTTTGATTATCCTGTGATCTTTACTGTCAAACTTTTCAATGCAGAACTTGTGCACAACTGCTGCTTATCGGCCTGTTAGAGAATTGATTCAGCAAGAGCGGTTAAAGGACCTGGTAATCCTAGAAATTAATTTTTTGACATTTTGTATAATCTTTTGATAATGTGTTTTCATTATGGTGACCTTCTTCATGCTGTTTATATATTTACTTAACAGGATAAGAAACACAAAGCTAACAAGGAACAAAGCAAAAATAGTCAAGAAGCAAAAGAGGAAGAAGTTCCACAAGAAAGAGTTATTACCCTTAGGCCATTGAATATGCAGGATTTCAAAGAGGCCAAGAATCAGGTTGCTGCAAGCTTCTCTGCTGAGGGAGCTGGAATGGGTGAGCTGACACAGTGGAATGAGCTGTACGGAGAAGGTGGTTCTAGGAAGCAAAAGCAGTTGTCATACTTCCTGTGAAAAATACAGAAGACAAAGAATGTGCTCTTTTGTCAATGAAATAGTGTGTGGAAATCATTTTCCTCTTAGGGCGATGAAAAATTCACTAGTTATTTCTGTCTATATTTTCCAATGATAACTTTGTTAGTTTGCCTATTGCCACGGAAATAATTAGTTACAAGTGTAGTATATTTTTTCTATAAATGTGTGTTGTCAATCACAGCATGATGTTTGTTTTAAATCTTGTAAAAGTGTGTTATTGTTGATCATTCTTATAATTTACATCGTTATTGTTTTGGTTTAAAGTTTAAGTGATTTATAAAGTCTAGAATCATTAGTTTTGATTGGATGTAAGGTTAGGAGAATGATTTGGATGGAATTGATAAAAGGGGTGAATACAATTTCAAATTTCAAATTTGTATTGACCTACTGTGTCGGTAATGTCCATAATTTTTCTCCACAGAGACTGAATCACTGAGCCGTTGGAAATTAAAGAAAATTTTATACAAAATGATTCATTAAGTTTCTTGGGTGGAATCAAATATTTTGACAATAAAATAATGTTAAATTAAATGAATACAGTGAATTGTGAAATTATCAACTCTTTTACATACTCTAGCATCGTGAAATTTTACTATTAGATCAATAAATTCCACCATTGCCATCAAATCAAATGGGATATGATAAAAATTCATAAAAAAGACACACTTACCATGCATGGTACAAACTGTTTAGCTTGTGCAAAATTAGAAAAAGGATAGTTTTTATTTCACTTGTGCAAATTAGACAAAGCATAATTTTAATTTATGATGGTCTAAAATGCAATATCCAAATAATCAATCTCCACTTTCAAATCAAACCATTTATCTGACTAAAAGATAGATACCCAAGTCTTAGGTATTCTAATGTCACATCATCTAATGCCGCTTAAAAAATGCTTAATATTAATATTAATATTAATTTAAACACACCTCAATGACATAAAATATCAAATGATTATACGATATAATTTTCAATGCAAACCTTGTAATTGTGGGGGTCGTCAAATTTTAATAATTTTTTTGTTTTTTGATCGAGTCAAATTTAACAATTGTAGAGTAGTTTAATCTTTGCAAAAAGCAGAAGAAACAATCAATCCAAACCTTGAAGAGAAATACAAATGATTCACCAGCTTCAACGCAGTAACATCATTGTTTTTTTCAGTCATGTATAAATCAACCTTACTTCTCAAACTACCAACCCACTCCAGAAGAAATTGCAATCCAGAAGAAATTGTCCTAGTTATTAGGTAATCGCCAAGTGCTCATGCTATTCCAGACAGGAACTAAGAAGTGAGAAGCAAAGCAGTTGCAGACTGCATTAGCTGGGAGGAGATAGTAATAGGCAGTTGCAGACTGCATTAGTTAGGAGATAATAGTAATAGTTGTATACTAGATGGGGGAACCTGTCTAAGGGAAATGAAGGTGAAAATGTTGGGAGAAATAAATAACGCCTACTCCTCCTATGAAAACATTCGAGTGCACAAAAGAAGTATATTCATGATGTAAATACAACCAAGCAGCAAGTCAACCATAAGCATATAAGATTTGGATCCAAAGTTTACATGTAAGCAGCACAAGAAACATATAAAGCATTTCTTCGACAATGTCTACTAAGAAACCCTAAAAAAATAAAATTATAACATCACAGGGTTTAAACTGACATGAATCAGAATATAACAGCATCGACGAACCCAGCTACAACATATATCTCATCACTTAATCTTTCTTTTTGTCTTTCAAAGGACCTTTGGGAATCTTGCTCAACACCTTTTCATCAAACACCGCATACTGCTTCTTGAACTCATGAAGTGCCTTCTCACCAAAGGAGTCCACGCGGTCTTCATATTTCTCATAAAGCACAGGTACAGTGTGAAGTAAAACAAAAGCTGTTTTCACAAAATTATGGTTAGACAACACAATACAAGACATTAGTGTATATACACACATACATAACAAATTAAAGTTGAACTTTCAGGGAAATGAATATCAATGATAAAAGAAGCATTTCATTACCTATGTAGAACAATGTCAAGAAGTTGGTCCAGCTCCCAACAATAGACAAAACCCATAATCCAGCAATAACCTAACCAACAAATCAGAACTCAATTAATACAAGCTAAACAGTTGAAATTAGCATAATACCACTCTACAACACTGTAGGACACCTCCTGCAATTATTCTTCAGTGGAAAATTGCCAGGTTTTCAATAGGCAGTGATGCCACATAGAAATGCAAGTTGAAATTAGCATAACACTACTCTACAACATTGCAGGACACATGCCCTTCTGCAATTATTCTCCAGTGGAAAATTGCCAGGTTATCAATAGGCCATGAGGCCACATAGAAATGCAAGTAGAAATTAGCATAACACTACTCTACAACATTGCAGGACACATGCCCTCCTGCCATTATTCTTCAGTAGAAAATCGTCAGTTTATTAATAGGCCTTGATGCCACATGCAAGTTGAAATTAGCATAATATTACTCTACAACATTGCAGGACACATGCCCTCCTGCCATTTTTATTCAGTAGAAAATTGCCAGGTAATCAATAGGCAATGATAGCAAAGCAAGTGTACAACAAATTACAAAGATGTCAATTGCATCCTGGGATAGAAAATCCCACCTGCCTCCATTTAATCACTACCAATTTCTATATTGATGAAGCAAATGCAACAAATGATGACAAAAGAATGAAAAGCAGAAATCAACATACCGAGAGGAACTGTTTGAGATCCCTTCCAGATGCAATGTCTCTCAATATAGCAAAAGCCCTGTTGATCTCAATCCTAATAGCAGATGCAATCTGTAAAACAGGTTCCTCAGGAATGTGCACTTGTGGGATCTTAGGTGGAGACCTGATCAGAATCAAAACATGAAAACTTAATCAACTAACAGAAAAGGAATTATATCAAAAAGCCAAATTCAATCCGAGTTAAAGCAATTAATTTACTTGTTGATGAAAGTGGATGCATTTGACCACAAGAACAACACAGCTAGAGCCAGGATCGCCAAGTGGGAAATCAAAGTCAAGAGGTGGTATTCAAGCAATTCAAAAAGAACCCATAAAGCTGTGGCAACTCCAAGTGTTGTTGCTGAAATCTTCTTATTTCTCCATAGGAAAACATCAGCAGCTGTTGCATAACATGCCATTCAATGTTCTTAAAACAATAATAAATAATACAATCTATTATTCAATGTATCGTACAAATATGCATATGAGCAAAAAGGAATGCATAGTATACCACAAAATCATAAGCCCATGTCATAATTTGAGGTTAATATTACCTTATGTTAGCATGAATCGAAATTAAGAGACTAAGTCAAGGTCAATCCTTAACCTTGACAAATTAATTTCAGTAAAAATGTAATCTTTATCAAACACAAACAAATCCAGCAGAAAAACCAAGCTAAGAAATTTGATCTTGTAATTTGGGGAAAACGACATAACATGTGAACAGGGTATTGTAGATCTAAACCCACAACGGCATGCATATGATACAGAATCTTTTTAATCATAGTTAAACAACAAATTAACTAAACAACAAATTAATCAACAAATAAACATGAATCACAATCAGACGGAACAAGATCTGACCTAAACCTCTAAAACCCTAGACCCAGTAAAAACCAACTACTAAACCACTGAAGAACAACAAATAAATTCCTCAATCCATAAAACAAAAACGAAAATAAAACCATAGCATAAATTGAAATCGATTAACTAGTATACAATACAGAAAACAGAGTCAAATCGAAAAGAAGAAAAAGGAGAATCGCATACGTTTTCCACCACCAAGAACATTGTGAAGGGGTTTTTCTCTGCCAAAAAGCCTGAAAACCTTGTTCTTGAGAGAAGTAGGAGATGAAACTTTTTTCTCTTTTTTGTCGTTGTCTGAATCGGAAGAAGATGAAGAAGAATCATGGTCATGGATTTTCCCAGAAATCTTGTCCAAAAGAGATTCACTCTTAACTTCTTCGTGCTCTTGATGATCTGCCATGTTCGATCAAAACCCTAAAACTCGATTTCTGAATTGAAAACCCTAAATCGGTGGAAGAATCTCGAAGGAATAAGAAACTCCCTTTTTCTCAAGAGTGTGTGAAAATGAAGAACTGGTATTATTCACTTCAATTTCTATCTCTAAATAGAGACCGTGATTGTGATGGAACAAATCTCGGCCGTTTATTTTTATCACCCGAATATTTTAACGGTTCGGATCTGGATTCTGAAAAGTAAACCTACCCGGAAAACGCATGTTAATCTCTCATTTCATTAACGCCAAGGGGCCCAACCCGTTATTAAAAAAAATTAAATTCAATTTGTTTATTACTTTTTATTAAATTAAATTAAATTGATGAAAAAATGATATAGAATTTGGACGCGTGGCGGAAATTCCATAACCTATGCTTCAGAGTCACACACGCGGTTCATCAAACAAAAAATGATATTTGTGGCACACAGATCTTCCCCACGTAGTGCTAATAGTGTAGTCACTGTGGGGACCTAGGATTTTAATAAAATTCCCGTCTGAAATTGATTAAATAATGAATGCAAATTAAAATACTAAAATCGTTGATTTTTTTTATTGTAAAAATAGATGCGAAATTAAACATTACTCCCTCTTGTTACTATTATTAGCAAATTTTTACTTTTAAATTCATTCAACAAATGATGTATGTGGTCTACAATATTGACCACGTATATTATTTATTAAATAAATTTAAAAGGTCAAAATTTGCTTATAATAATAACCGAAAGGAGTATGATTTAGATTGATTACACAAATTAAAATGTATAAACTTAGCACTTAAGAAAGCTGGAGTCAACCAGCGCGGCAGATAAATTTTAAGGAGAGAAGGACATATTAAAGGCCTAATCGGTAATTAAATAAAAGATTCTAGCATTTAACTTGCATATGTGAGGGGAAAATAGACAAATAGCAGAATCTTCGTCGTGGGGCATGAAAAGCAATAGTGGGCCCCATTGAGCGTGATAAGTGTCCCACTTGAATGGGCCTGTGGGCCGACAATGTCAATTCAATTAGCCCCTCATAATTGGTTTCGGAAAATTGTTCTTCTCCCAACAAAAAACACCCACTCCTAGGCACACCGATTAAAATACTCTTGTATGAGTTAACTCGCGCAACGATAAATCCAATGTGACCTAATTAGTAATGTTCGCTATTCCACATGAAAGTTAACTCATGTGGGTTATACTTCAGCTTACCGAGTATGAGTTAACTTATGCGAAGTATATTTTGGTTAGTTTGTATAGTAATGAGTTTTTTTGTTGGAGAAGAGCAATATTTTTGCTTTCTTCGCATCACTTTGCTACATGGGCGGACCTGGATTAGGCCTACTGTGGCAAGTGCCACACTAGTCCAGGCCCAATAATTTTTTTTATAATTTTTTTAGCTAAATATTATGTTATATAAATTAATCTTTGTAAATTAATCACATGTGTCTAGTGTACTCTAGTGGTAAAAGCGCACCCTATTTAAGTTGGGTCATGGGTTTGATTCTTGTTATGCGTGTTTTAGCTTTTCAACCATATTATTTTAACTAAAAATATCGTAAAAAATGCACAATACAAGTGTTGAATTATGTACTTGATGTAATATCCAATAGTATGTTCCACTATATAAAGTTGATTTTTCAGAATGAATTAATAGCATTGATGATATTAACAAGAAACTAGCTACATTTTTTTTGACAAACAAGAAACTAGTACATATAACTACATATATATCATGACAAAGACAAGAATCAAATGAGATATGACCCCATGTGTCAAATTTACAGTTGAAGGAAAGGTCGGTATAAAGATAACCTACCCTGCCTGCCACCCTGTTTTGATATATTGAATTTATATAGGCTAAAGTTTAAGAAACACGTGGTAAAGCTCAAATCCAATGCCTAAATTGTTTTCTTCTTTGTAGAAAGGTTAATTAGTGAACAAAGGTAAAAACCCATACTAGCTTTTAGCATTTTACTTCACAGGCTCTCACAAATACTTCTTCAAATTCAATGTCACTAGAGCTACACAAACCTTACTCTTGTTTCCCACCTATTACATAATTGCAAGAAATTGAAGAAGTCTTTCCCATAAACATGAACTAATTCTATATAACTTTATTTTGAATCTTGTGGTATTTGTTATACCTTATTATTAGTTTGTTTTCAATTTTTTTGACAGGAAATAATATGGATCAA
>Ga0209282_1001791_pt1 | contig 12044 bp, 6 predicted proteins | sample Mtrugardesep15_FD_187529 | JGI IMG/M metagenome (GOLD analysis project Ga0209282, IMG submission 187529) | Root nodule microbial communities of legume samples collected from California, USA - M. trunc garden sep15 (SPAdes) (version 2) | ecosystem: Host-associated > Plants > Roots > Nodule...
CTATTTAAACTGAATTTTGAAAAGTAGATGTAATACTCCGTTGTATGTTGAACTCTGATGTTTTATATAATATTACGTTGTTTTGGGAAAACGGGGTGTTACAATCTCGAATATCAATTTAGAAGTCTCTTATTTATTAGGGTTGTTTATAGTATTGCTATAGCATCTTTATCTCTTTCTAAACTCTATACTTTTTATGATGTATCGTCTACTTTGTATCCGTTAATTTTGAATGGAATAAATTAAATTAACCTTGCTTTTACTTGAAAAAGACTTATTAAAAGTTGGGTCGATTAGCCTTTCTTCTTGTGTTGTACATTCTTCATGAATATCATTGTTTTCAATTAATAATAGAAAACATATCGGAAAACAAAAAAGGGCGTTAAATATTAGTTTGGATTATACTTGTGGTTTGCAGTTGTGTTTTGTAATCATTTCATTTTTGTGATGGTAGGGATACCTATATGATCATACACTAATTGAATGAACTAGTTCATTTCATTCTTGCGACAACATGGAAATTGGAAATAGTGCCTATAAGACCATGCACTCGGTAAATGAACCCTATGTTGCATTGTGAATGCATAAGTGTGTATTTAAAAAATTGGGGTCTTGTTAACAAGTGCTAAGAATTCAAAAAATAGAAATAATTAATAACTTTTATGTAAAAAATGTTACTTTTTTTTTTTATGTTTTAATGTGTTAAATACATAAATTCTAAGATAAAATTTCCATTTTAAACCTCTTATCAAGTGTCCTTAAATGTCTTGAAATACTATGTAATTAGAAAAAAAAGGAAACCATTAGAATATGTTGGTGCATAATTTCTGTATTTTCTTAAATCATTTCTTCATAGCATATGACAACCCCAACAAAAAAGAAAAAATTACAATTAAGGAATTTAATTAGCAGATGTGTACTTGTCTTGCAGTAAAATTCAAGTACTTCTAGTATATTCTTTTTTTTAAGCAAAGATTTGGAAAATGCAAACCAAAAATCGTTAGGAGTACATATTTGAAATTTACTATCAAAAAATCTACCGTAACTGATTTATTTATTTTATTATCTTTATTCTTTTATGAGACTTCATGTTTGTCTGTCCGTTTTTTTTATTACGCTAATAGCCTAATACATATAAATTACGAATAATAGTTTTTATTAAATTTTTATTTTGATTAAAATTAGTTTGATTTTGATTAAGCGTATACATATAAATATTTTCTATTTTCATATTATAAAAAACTCATAATTATTATACTATCTTTTTATTGTAAAAAACTATAATTATTTTTTCAATGATACCAACAATATATCAGGTATGGTATGAAAAATTATCTTTTGTAAGGCGAAAAAGTTAATCAAAAACCGTGTATTCTCTTTATGTAGAAAAATATTCTCTTTATATATAACTAGTGTTTATATAATATGCTATTTTTATTGCGCTTACATGTGTAAATAATCTACTGCAAGATTGATAATAAGCTATATAATCCACTTTTTTAATTCCTTTTAGTTTGTAACCAGTTCTATTTTTTTTTTGGGATATATTTATTTTATCTATTATTATTATTATTATCATTTAAATTTTGACTATTCATCTTCTGCTTAATCTTTCGCAAAGAGTTCTTTCACGACACAAGCTATGTTAACTGTATCATTTTTCATTTTTTATAGAAGGCACATGATTTGAAAATCAAACAACTTTTGTATACTCCTAAAATCAATAGAAAATCCTTGAGTAAAAGGATACGATGCAACTAGAGCTCGCAACCAGGACATTTTGCAATAAAGGGATACATTGGAAGCTAATAAATCATATAATACAGACACCTATCAAAGATGGTGGCAAATAATAGACGACAGCTATCAAATACGAAATGGGTGGCAAGATGTATTAGTTAGAACGAGAGTAAGGCTATAGAGTATGGCTAATTATTATTGGTTTGTCTAAGAGTAAGTAAACCTGACACTGAGTTACTATGATATTTTCATGATTAATTCCATTTGTTTTTTGTTTGTACAATACTTGTGATTTTTAAGTTATGTTATAAGATTTGTTTAATTTTAGTCTTTAATTTTATGTTACAAAGATTAAATGCAAAACTAAAAACATTTTTCTTTTGTGAAATTTTTAAAAATTGAATAATTTTGTTGTAAGGACTAAACCTACAAGTTGCTAACGACGCAAGTTCAAATGCGATTATCAATGTTGAGGAAAATCCGAACTTACACCACACTCGTTAAAAGTGGAATTTCTCTATGTTATCGTACCAAATTCTGGAAATGATTTATTCAACAAAAGTAAGAAAGGAAAAAAAAATGCAAAAAGTAGTACCTAATAAAAAAAAACAATCAAACTCAAAAGGAGTTCAAGTTGGATAATTGTGCATTGCTGTTTAGAAACCTCAAAATTTCTTTAGTAACTTTGTTTTCTTCAAACTTGAAGCCACCTTCTTCATTCTCACCATACTCTTGGTTAATTCCTGAAAGAAATCTATGTTTAGTTTATACAACACACTTGATTTTTAAGTTATGTTCTAAGATTTTGTTTAATTTAAATTTTTGTTACAGATAGATTAAAAACACTTTTCTTTTGTAAAATTTTAAAAAATCGAAACAAAAATTGAATAAATTTTTTATAAGGACTAAACTTAAAAAGCTATCATATATGAGACAAACATATTTTATCTTTTAATTTAGTATGTGGGTCTTATTTTTTTTCTTTATTGTTGGTCTTGGGTAATCTTTTTGCTAGATTTGCTGATGTTGCATACAATACAAGTTCAAGTGCAGTTATCAACATCGTCATCCTTATCACTAACTTAGTTTGAGGAAAATCTAAATTTGCACCACACTCGTTTAAAGCGGAATTTATCTATGTGTCATGCCTAATTCTAAAAATGATTTATTAAAAAAAAAAAGAAAAAAGAAAAAAAAAAACAGATGCAAAAAGTAGTACCCAGGAAAAATAATAATAATCGTTCATAGTTCGAAACCTCAAAATTACGTGTAGTATTTGGGCGACATTATCCTTGATGACATTAACCAACCAAAATGTCACAAGTGATTTTCTTCTCTCTTTCACTTTTTTTTACACTTATGACACTATTATCGACCAACATCACCATCCATGATATCACCTGCCTCAAAATCGATTGAATTTACCTTAAAAAGGTAAAATAAAAGGCTACAAATTGATTGAATTTTTTACGAACAAAAATAGTTTATCGGAATTTACTATGAGATAAATTTGAGGTGCCTGAGAGCAATTACGTGCAATAAGCCCATATTTCATTTCTCCCTTTCTTCAACAATTCGACTCTGTTCATACTTGAAGCCACCTTCTTCATTTTCACCACAATCCATCCATATTTCTGCACTCAGTGCTTCACTTCCACTATCAAATCAATGCTCACAAGAAGAAAATTCCTCAATATACTTTCATCACGCAATTTTTCTAACCCTATTTCTCACCAATTAAATTCAAATGCACTTCCACGTCCAATCCAAAACCCTTTCCCCCAAATTTCAAACAATTTTAGGGTTTTACTCTTCAATCTCTATGGAACCCAAGATTCCAAATTTCCCGAATACGAGATGCCTACTGTTACATGGGGTGTCATTCAAGGCCGTAAAGAGAAACTCGTTTCGCGGGTTATCATCTTCGATTATCTCAAGGGTTTGGGAATTATTCCTGATGAATTGCAGGATTTGGAGCTTCCTTCAACCGTTGAAGTTATGAGGGAACGTGTTGAGTTTATTCAGAAATTAGGGTTAACCATTGATGATATAAATCAGTATCCTTTGATTTTGGGTTGTAGTGTTAGAAAAAACATGATTCCTGTTTTAGGGTATCTAGAAAAAATTGGGATTTCTAGGTCTAAACTTGGTGAATTTATTAAGAATTATCCACAGGTTTTGCATGCTAGTGTTATTGTTGAGCTTGCTCCTGTTATTAAGTTTCTTAGAGGACTTGATGTGGAGAAAGATGATATTGGGTTTGTGTTGCAAAAATATCCTGAACTTTTAGGGTTTAAGCTTGAAGGTACTATGAGTACTTCAGTGGCTTATCTTGTTAGTATTGGTGTTAATCCTAGGGATATTGGTCCTATGGTTACACAGTATCCTTATTTTTTAGGGATGAGAGTTGGTACTATGATAAAGCCTCTTGTTGATTACTTGGTTAATTTAGGGTTGCCTAAGAGGATTCTAGCTAGGATGTTGGAGAAAAGAGCTTATTTACTTGGTTATGATCTTGAAGAGACTGTGAAACCTAATGTTGATTGTTTGATTAGTTTTGGTTTGAGGAAGGAATGTTTGCCTTCGGTTATTGCTCAGTATCCGCAAATTATCGGGTTGCCTCTTAAGGCAAAATTGTCTTCGCAACAATATTTTTTCAGTTTGAAGCTGAAGATTGATCCGGAGGGGTTTGCGAGGGTGGTGGAGAAGATGCCACAGGTGGTTAGTCTTCATCAAAATGTGATTATGAAACCGGTTGAGTTTTTACTTGGTAGGGCAATACCGTCGCAGGATGTGGCTAGTATGGTGATCAAGTGTCCTCAATTGGTTGCGCTGCGAGTTGAGCTTATGAAGAACAGTTATTACTTCTTCAAAAGTGAGATGGGGAGACCTGTAAAAGAGCTTGTGGAGTTTCCAGAATACTTCACTTATAGTTTGGAATCGAGGATTAAACCTAGATACCAGAGGCTTAAGAGCAAGGGGATAAAATGTTCATTGAATTGGATGCTGAATTGTAGTGACCAGAGATTTGAAGAGAGATTGCAGGGCAATTATATCGAAACTGAAAGTATAGGTCCTTCATTCCGTATTGGTGGGAAATTAGAGCTGCCCGGGAATGACATAGTTTCAGATGAGGAAGAGGAGAGTGATGATGAAATGCTATACAGAAGAACTGTTTCTCTTTAGCAGAACAATGTATTTTTTTTTTTATTTTGCTTGATGAAACAACTATTGAGTGTAACTGTCATTTTATCAAATGAAGGACAATGTTTCATCTCCTTTTCCATTTTATATTGTTATTACTGCATTTGACATCGAGTTTTCTATCTATTCATTATCCTCATGGCCACAACTATCTTTCAGGTGAAATGAGGTATGAAACCAATGATAGCATGTGGTACGGTACATGTTAGTTATCTTGCCCTTAACTTCCATGCATTCTGTGTCTGTTTGGATTTGGTGTCTTGGTCGTCTTGGCTTTCACAATTGAAATTGGATTAGAATCATCAAGAAAGAAAGGAAAAAAATATTATATTCATTACAATTTTCTTCACCTCTTGAGTGGTGATGGTTATGTGACTTTGAAGGTAGCGGTGAGTGAGACAGTTTAGTGCCTTGTTATATAATCTGTTTGGCAAGGCCTATTCATGAGCATATATCAGATATCATAAATAGGGTATAAGCTCAATTTTCTTCACCTCATGATTTTATAGCGTTTTTTGATAAACTAAGATCTTTGATGGCAACCTACGTCCTTCTGTAATTCTCAGTGATTGATAAAGTATATCATATACACATGCAATGTATGTGTCAAAGTGTACGGCCTCTGTATGCAATACATAAACTGAACTTTTGTATTTGTATGATATAGATGAAGATGATATCATTCACTTGCAAAAATTTACATATATTTCAATCTTGACGTGTAGAAAAAATTGGAACATGTCTTGCATTGTCATGTAACAATTCAGATGTCAAGGAGCCTAAAGGAGTCTGCTACCACTTTAAGCTGATCTCGTACTTTTTTCCATCGTCTTTCATTGGCTCCCACAATTAATGTGTAGTATCTTCCTGTACAGAGTGAATGTTATTAGTTTACATAAGGAGTTAGGACCATGAGTTCATGCCAATGTATAGAACCAACTTCAATTGACTGTGTTCTATCATGAGCTTATGAAGATATATTTTATTGTTATGGTTTTTATTTGAAATCCTGCATTATTATATTATACTGAGCCTTTGATTGCATTGAAGACTCCTGCAGTTGAACTTCTGTATGTTAGCAGTATAATCTGTTTTTCTGACACTGAAGTCACGTAATTTTGAAGAAATTGGCTTCATTTGAATAATTAGTTTTCTCAAAGTTGTCTCTCTATCTGGGTTGCACATTTTTTGTTAATTTTCTACCTGTGTCACTTATAATCATTTTTCTACATGAAGATTCTTGTTGTATTATGTAACAGGACAGAGAAGTATATATTGAGTTAGCTTTTCTTTGTGAGAACATTTATTGGATATCACACTGAGTTTTGAGATGGTTAATTACTTACCATTTCCTATGGCAAGTGTTGTAAAGGAGGCACTAGCGTAATTTCGTGATGCAAGTACATATTCCATTGTATAATAATGTTTTCCATCTATCGTCCGCTGCATTCAGAATTCAGAAATGATTGTTTGTCAATATGCATTGGCCATCAAAACCTAAGATATTCTTTTGGAAAAAACAAATTGGAGAAGAAATGAAATGAGAAGAAACACCTCTTGCATGTCATATATTGTTGGTCTTTGGTTTGGTGCAGAATATCTATGTTTCACCAAATCAGTTATAACCTGATTAAGACACAAACTGGTTAAGTATATAACTATAAATTAGACTCCATAACATTAAGACAGAATCTAAATCATAATCACCTCTTCCATTGGACCCAAATCTCTGATATCTTTCTTCTCAGTTGGTATGAATCTCACCCTTACATTTTGTAACTGTAAATATCTGTCTTTGAATGCAGAATCGTGTGCCCTGAAGTCAAATTCCTAGGGAAAAGATCACTCAGACAAGTGACAAACTTGTAGAAAAGTATGTGGTTGTTGAAACTAATTCCTCTGTCTTATCTTAAGTTTTGATCAACATTACACAATCTTAAAAAGATCATTGAGGGTACTAATTCATCTGATAAAATCAATGTCGTACCCTCATTAATATAGTTACGCGAATAGTTAAGTAAGTTGAAATACAATAAATAAATGTATATTTGTGATAAAACGTAATCAATGCTTCATTGATATTTTAAAATGACAGGTAATGAGGTGGACCAATATTTCAAACGTGATAGTTAATATGAAAACAAGGCAATAACATTTTGTGAATCAGTATGGTGAATTTTACCTTCCAATCTGAGGGATAAATGTAAGAATATCCATCTGAATAGTCGACAAAAGCTCGGTATCTGTCTGGTATTTCTACAAAAAAAGGACTAATTGAATTTCAAAATTTCAGAAGATTGTGACTCCTCTTTACATATACAAACAAAGATGTTATCATGAATACCTTCAGCTAAGAGTAAATTTGCTGGTAGCAAATTTGCTGTTAATGCTCCTATTCCCAACAGTAGTGGTCTTCTCTGGCTTTGTCCTAATAATAATTAAAAAGAAAACTCAGATCAAACTTTGATAAAGGTAGATTACTTCTCTAATCAGTGTTGATTCTTGATCAGCACAAACACTGACATGCTCATTGTAAAGTCAATGCAAACTTCAGTTTAGGCTCTTACTTTCTGTACTGGAAGTTGTTTCCAGTGCACAAGAGACATTGTTAGAAGATGAAGTTGCAATATTCCGAAGTGAATGTGGCAAGTTTAGCTGAAACAGTTCACAGTTAAGCACATGAGCTGTTTATGCATAAAGAATATATTGTAAATGCAATGAAGAAAGAAAAAAAAATCATGAACACACCTTATGGGATAAGTAGGGTGAAGTCCAGGTTAAAGAGCAAGAAGAAACTACCATAGTGGTGAAGAGTGTGGTATAGAGCTTCAGTTTTGTGATGGAAAGAAATAATGAGTGGATAGTAAGTAGAATTTAGACCTTGTGATGTGGCTAGGAGTTTGTGGTCATGTGACAAGAATGAAACTTGTTTTTTATGATTTAATTGGATAATGTCATCTTACTTTGTTGGGGTCTCTTCTTTTTTTGTCAACTACTATTTTATCTTAATTATTTGAAAAATCTTTCCTGTACCCCCCTCAACTGGATCTTCTATACACACAAAACATATAATATCCACATTTTATTCTTATTTTTATGTATTTATACTCATAAAACTCAAATTTTGACTTTTTATCCTAGAAAATTCAAATTTAAAATTTCCAGAATGTATAAGTTATTTCTTAAAAAATATTTCAGAAAAAAACTTAAAATTTGATTATTATTTTTCAAAAAAAAAAAATGAAGATTTTTCTAATTATTTTTCATTCCAAAGTTTCCAGCTATAGAATTGGAAGGAGAGGAATTTTTTTCGCTGAGTGATTTTTTTAGAGGTCGAGAAATTTAGGGTGAGGGGCAAGAAGGTATTTGTATTTACCTCCCTACAAAGGTATTAACTAGGCTCGAATTTGAGAGGGTATGTCTTTTTACCACCGGACTAGACCTTTGGAGTTGATACCAAGTGAATTTTGCAAAGAAAAATCCTCCAAAATCCATTAGTAAATATTGTTCATTTATTATTTGTGAGAAACCACTTGGAAGGAAAGGAATAGACTATGTAGTTGGGTAAGGAGGAAACCAAAATTTGTGACTAAATCAATTTGCGCAATTTGTGTCAATTATTTGTCAAGTTTCATCGTTGATTTGAATGACATCATGGCCGGTCAATTATAAAGATAAATTATTGTAAAGGTGAATAAATGAAGTTAGTAGCTGAGTGATCTCAATTCGCAAACCTTTGATCTTACCATGCAGTTACATCACAACCACAAAACAAGAGCCAAAAATAGTAATCAAGGGACAAACTAGTAGGCTGCATAAACTGATTCTACATAGTCTTACCCGTAAACAATTGAATTAGACCGTTTCTTTAGCTGTTAATACTTACCTTTGTGGTTTAAACACCAAATGATTAGCTCTCACACTTTATTTTCACTCTTAGAAAAATTAATAAAATTAACAAGAACACATATCTTCTGTTTCTGTATGTTAAGGTTGATTGCAGAGTTAATTTAATTAATTAATGGCAATCTACAGAATAGCAATTGGGTCTCCTAGAGAGGCTAGCAATCCTGCTGCAATTAGAGCAGCCTTTGCAGAGTTCTTCTCTATGCTCATTTTTGTTTTTGCTGGCCAAGGCTCTGGCATGGCCTATAGTGAGTAATCTAGATAACTTCTTGAAGAGTATTACATATTACATATACATTTTTTATACTCGTTCCATCATTGATTGATATTTGAGTAGGTCTCACCATTTTAGAAATAGATCTTAGATGAAGTGGCGAGATGTACGATAATATCACTCAATAAAAAGATAGAGCGTTGAAAACGAATTATTAACTAGTTTATTGTAAGCCCTTCTATAATTTCTGTCACATCAAAAAATGTTTTAGATACTTATTTTGTGACATTAGAAGATAAAATTGCAGTTAGATTTTTTTTCTTATTATTTTTCAATGCTTAGCATTGTTGAAAATTGTTGGCTATTGTGACAGATAAACTTACAAACAATGGAGCTGCCACTCCTGAAGGTCTCATAGTTGCATCATTATCTCATGCATTTGGGTTATTTGTGGCTGTTTCTGTTGGTGCAAATATTTCTGGTGGTCATGTGAACCCTGCAGTCACATTTGGTGCTTTCATTGGAGGAAACATTACCTTCTTGAGAAGTATTTTGTATTGGATTGCACAGTTACTTGGCGCGGTTGTTGCTTGCATTCTTCTCAAATCCTGCACTGGTGGAATGGTAACTAAATAAAATCTTCATATACATTCTTCACCTAATTTAAAATATAGGCTCAAGTGCACTTCTGAGCCTCTATTTTAAATGACGTACGATTTTAATCCCTTCATTTCTATATTGATGCTAACACCGATAAAAATTGAAAAAAATAGAAGTGATTGAATGTAAACACATGTATCAATGTCGGACGTTGACACCTAAAAGACATTGAACACAACTTCAATATGAGATGTCACTGTTACATAGATTATTCACACTTATTCAATGATTGATTTTGAATAAAATTTTGTTTACATTTTATACATGTGCAGGAAACATCAGCTTTTGCTTTATCCTCTGGTGTGTCTGTGTGGAATGCATTAGTTTTTGAGATTGTGATGACATTTGGATTGGTATATACAGTTTACGCAACAGCAATAGACCCAAAGAGAGGGAATGTTGGTGTTGTAGCACCATTAGCAATTGGTTGTGTTGTGGGTGCAAATATCTTGGTTGGTGGTGTTTTCGATGGTGCATCAATGAACCCAGCTGTGTCTTTTGGACCTGCTGTGGTTAGTGGGACATGGACTCATCATTGGGTCTATTGGGTTGGCCCATTTATTGGTTCAGCTACTGCTGCCATTCTCTATGATAATATCTTTATTGGTGATGATGCTCATGAACCCCTATCAAATAGTGACTTCTAGAATTTTTATTATTTTATTGGATGTAGTTTGGTCCACTGAGGGTAACCTTGGTGTAACCGATAAAGTTGTTGTCATGTGACTGAAAGATCATGGGTTCAAGTCCTGAAAATATTCTCTTGTGTGAAAACAGGGTAAGTCTGCGTACAATACAATAAATAGTGGATTCCCGAACACTACGTATGCGGGAGCTTTAGTGTACCGGGTTGCCTTTTTTAGTTTGGTCCACTACATATTGAGGAATGAATAATTCAGTCAATGTAGCTTTTGTGATTTATTCTACAGCAGAATTAAGATTATTTTTTCCCCTTTTAATTTTCTTTAAGTATTCAATATTTTTATTGCCTACAAGTGATTGCCAATATTTTTTTCATTACATTATAGTGCCAAAATGACTATCCAAATTGGCTGCCACACAAGCATGTGTGTATGTGTTGGTCTCATTATCTCATACAAAATAGACAAATTGTTGGTTACTGATAGTATTTTTATGTGCAAGAAAGAAAAGAAAAGGTATAATATTTACCAATAAAAAAAATTATAGACAAAAGAGCCATGTAGTTTCTTTCTTCCCATACTTCTAATTAAATAAGAAGAAAAAAAAAAGAATATTTGTACATTCTTGTCTAATCTAATCTAAATTTAATAATGATTGAAAATAAATTGTAGGATTGAACATGCATTTTGGAGGCATGTTTTCATGATACCACATGTGTAATGCACTGTGACTTGACCATATGGCACAAGTTGATTAATTAATGCTAAACTAGTCCGACTTGTGAGGTTTCTTCATGACCAAGTCAAGAGGATCATCTTCCACCAAAAACAAAAATCCAAGAGGAAATGATGAATATTACTCAAAAAGACCAACAAGAAAAACAAGCCATCGGATTCCGTTGTACAAAATTTGTGCAGATTTTTATTTAGATTTATTTCGATTATTTTAAAAGACTTACTATAAATATAATGCTATCCAATTAATAAAAAAATAAATAAAATTTATATTAAAGAGCTAACAAGGAAGTCATTCGCCCCAAAAATTGAAACATAAAAGTCATTACTTTGGTCACAAATGTCATTTTTCTTGACTTGATTTGATTTGGCCCCTAAAAATAAAACCATCAAAAGATTGATATGAAATTCACTCTAAGAAATCAATTCCAATAGGAGCACTTGTGCTTGAATCCATTATCTCCATCAGCAAGCTAGACAAATATCTGCTTTTGTCGGTAGTTTTTTAATACTAATTTTTTTCCATATGATGTAGGAATTAGCATAAGACAAATATATATACTTATATATTTGATATGTTTACGTCACTTTAGGTTAATATTAAGAGTACCACTACGGTTGAAACATCTTTCTTGACAAATCTTAAATGTATGATAATAGATTTTGTGAACTGGTCAAGTTTACAAATCACTTATTTAAAAGTCACCTTCACTGGTATTGGTCTCATTTTGAACATGACTGTTATTATTTTATTTGGTTAAAGTCATTGTGAATGACATATGTTGATTGATATACATGTTTCAAATGGCATTAATATCCAAACTTATCCTGATAATATTTTTTTCATAGATATATGTTTATTTATTTTTTTGGTTACAGATATATGTTAATTGAAAGAAAACAAAATCATTTTTATATTTATATATTATATTTTTTTTTCATTT
>Ga0209282_1001793_pt1 | contig 12040 bp, 7 predicted proteins | sample Mtrugardesep15_FD_187529 | JGI IMG/M metagenome (GOLD analysis project Ga0209282, IMG submission 187529) | Root nodule microbial communities of legume samples collected from California, USA - M. trunc garden sep15 (SPAdes) (version 2) | ecosystem: Host-associated > Plants > Roots > Nodule...
AAGTGTGTCTCCGGGTCTAACAAATAATAAAAATAAAAATAATAATATTTATTATTTTTAATTTAGTGACATTATTTAAATGACTTCTCATATAGGCTGTGTTTCTTGAGAGGGAAATTGAGTGATTAGAATGGTCAAGTCTTGGTTTTTTTGGGTGTTGATTGTGGTGGGTTATGGATGCTTCCTCGAGAATACTGTTAGGGTAGAAGGGTACCCAATTGAGGATTTCATTGTGAAGTTGCCAGGCCAACCTAAGGTTGAATTCAAACAATATGCTGGCTATATTGATATAGATGTAAAGCATGGGAGAAGCCTCTTCTATTATTTTGTTGAGGCTGATCATGACCCTAACAACAAGCCCCTCACCCTTTGGCTCAATGGAGGTAATAATTGATTGATTAATTACTATAATATTGTGGTCTCTAGTTTGCTTATTCTTGTTTGTTCTATTACTATGGCTTTTCTAACAGTTGACACTTGAATGAAACAGTATACAAATCATCTTGTAAGGATCATAAATAAATTGTCATTTGATGGTGAGAAATTAAGCAACCTGTGTTAATTTCCCGTAAAAAATTGTAACCTAGCTTTTTAATTTTTTTTAGGTCCAGGATGTTCCTCAATTGGAGGAGGTGCCTTTACGGAATTGGGTCCATTTTATCCTACCTGTGATGGACGTGGTTTACGAAGAAATACAAAATCTTGGAATAGAGGTATGCATATGATAATGAGTATTTTTTTAATATTGGAGAAATTAATTCTTACACACATATATTGTCTTCCCTTTTCTTTTTATAGCTTCCAATCTTCTCTTTGTGGACTCTCCTGCTGGAGTTGGTTGGTCATACTCAAATACAACTTCCGATTATAACTATGATGACGCCTCCACAGGTATTGAATTAAACTTGATGGAAACTAATTTATGCAGTGTTTATCTATGCAAAAGAAGAGAAAATTTATACATGCAATTTATTTGTTTTACTAGGCATGAACATATATAATTCCTTAATTTCTTTTTGACAGCTAATGATACGCTTTTGTTCATGTTAAAATGGTACGAGAAGTTTCCATCCTATAGATTAAGGGGGTTGTTTCTGACAGGAGAAAGCTATGCAGGTTCAATAAACCTATAAATCAAACCCTAATTTTAACTAACTTAAGGTCTCGAAATTCCAAAACCTATGTCATCTTTCCTATCTGCAACTTCCGTCCTAAATTATAAGCAAAAAATATTCATTTTCTTTGTCTCAAATTATGAGCAAAAAAGACAAATTTTTATCATTGTTTCAAAAAATTCTGTTTTTCAAAGGAAAATTAAATGCAAAGTGCATTCAATTTGCTCTCTTTTTCATTTTCTCAATAACCAACAACCAATGAATATTATTTTTACATCTTCCTATAAAACTTATTTCAAAGATAACACATTTATTATTTTTTTTAATAAATGTGATTTTTTTTTGCTTATAATATGGGACGAAGGGAGTACATACGAATAAATTAGGTCAATAAAAGCTAATGTATTTGGTCTAAAATTTGGTCCAAATACACCAACTTTTTCTTGTATATATAGAATCAGTGGGAGTATATGTTATAAAATTATCAACCCATTTTAGTTTTACATTAGTTGATCGTGTAACTCTTTTAATTGTGAAAGTGAGTTTTTATTAGAAAACCTAAATGAATTTCATTATTTTTTTTGTCTATCTTTTCTATTTTTGTTAATTGTGTTTTATCTCCTTTGATCTCAACCTTCAACAATTTTTTCTCTAGCTAACATATATACTGCTATTATTTAGGGCATTTCATACCTCAGCTAGCTAACGCTATTCTTGATTATAATGCTCATCATTCAACTAGTTTCAAATTCAATATAAAAGGAGTCGCTGTAAGATTCCATTCACATGACATCTTTTGTTAATTTACTCATAACTTTATATTTGTGTCACTATTGGATCAATGTTGTACATCTAGTTATTGATTATTTATGTCACGATTTTCTTTGGTCTTTACTAGATTGGAAATCCACTTTTGCAAATAAGTCGTGACACGCAAGCAACATATGAGTATTACTGGTCACATGGAATGATTTCCGATGAAATAGGCCTTACCATTATGAATGATTGCAATTTCAATGCATCTTATGATAACTTATCCAAATCATGCAAAGATGCCATGGTTGATGCTCAAGATGTTGTGAGCGAGTATATAGACAACTATGATGTGATTCTTGATGTTTGTTATCCATCCATAGCTGAACAAGAACTGAGATTGAAAAAAATGGTACTCTTTGCCTTTCATTTGTTTTGTTTTGGTGATGATATTTTTATTTTTAATAATGGATTTATGAACTAATTAATTTTGTTATTTCATTAATCCAGGCTACTAAAATTAGTTTAAGTGTAGATATTTGTATGGACTCTGAAATCTATTTTTATCTTAACCTTCCGGAGGTTCAGAAGGCTCTCCATGCTAACCGTACCAATTTACCCTATCCATGGTCTATGTGCAGTGAGTGAGTATAAATAAATTATAATACATACGTTGATATAAATATCATTGGCAAAACTCAAGTCGTTTCCTTAAAAAAAACTCAAGTCATTTAAACTAGAGATCTGATTAGAATAAAGTTTATAAATAATTGCAATCGTCACCTTACATGTTAATTTTGCGGTATTGAGTTAAGACTAGTCTTCAAATTGATGGGTAATGTAGTATTATTAGTTAACTTTTTTTAAAATTTATTTGAGATATTGACCACTATAATCATATTATTAATCAAATGTCTGATATTAACTTTTTCATTTTTGTAGTATTTTAAATTACAATGATGCAGATCACGATATCAATATGCTTCCAGTTCTCAAACGGATTGTTCAAAACCATATTCCAGTATGGGTTTATAGGTAATTAATTTTTGGGTTAATTAAGTAAATTGTTCATATTAAGATTTTGTTTTTAGTTCCTACAAAAAACAAAACACTTTTGAGTTCCTTTAACATTTTTCTTTAGCATTTTTAAGGACAAAAAATGTCGACGGAAAACTTTACATAGACTAAATTTGATGATGAATTTTTGTACAGAGACTAAAAATGCTGACGAATCTTTTTTACAAAGACTAAAAAACGTGATAGTTTTAATAAATAAAGGGTTAACGAATTTTATAAGGACTAAAGTTGAAGAAAATTTTATAGGGACTAAAATGAAAAGTTTGTATATTTATAGTGACAAGAACATATTTAACCCCATTAATTTTATACGTTTTGGTAGGTAGATCATTACATATTTTAAATTAATATTATGACAGTGGAGACCAAGATTCAGTTGTGCCATTACAAGGTTCTCGAAGACTTATTCGTGAGCTAGCTCATGACCTGACTTTTAATATTACAGACTCATATAGAGTTTGGTTCCACAGAGGCCAGGTGTGTTTGTGTGTGCGTCAATGTGTGTATTAGTAACAATTTAACCATTTTTTACGTATTGAAAAATTATTTTAACTAGTATGGTTTTGTAATTTTATTCACTTCTATTTTTCAAATTAAATCATGTGTAGGTTGGAGGTTGGGTAACTGAGTATGGAAATTTGTTGACTTTCGCCACCGTAAGAGGAGCAGGTCACCTAGTACCTTATGGACAACCTTCTAAAGCATTGCATCTATTCAGTTCCTTTATACGTGGCAGAAGATTGCCAAAAATAACCAGACCTTAAATTATTGATGAAATCACATATGAATAAATGGGATATGAGTCTGTCAAATCTATATATCATATTACTACAGTCCAAATGGTTCGTATTACTTTGCTGATAAGTTAAAAATCTATTAAAAGAGAGGAAAAATAACAAGATTCAGTGCATTATTTGTTCTTCGGTCTTTATTCAGTACTATATATATGAGAGAGATTGTGCTAGGGTTTTGCGTAGTGCATGGTCGTTCCATCGCTGGAAAAGCATAATTTGTGATTCATGCAAACCTTTGCGGCTGTTGATGCACATCATTTTAAGCTCTTGCGAATGTGAATGATGTGGTGTCAAACTTGTCACAACATTCTCCTACAAAATGAAATGTACTTATGTATTTGCATGAACAAATTGTCCTTATGTTGTTGGGCCACGTGTTCAACTATAGTTCATGATGCATATCAATTTATGACCCAGTTTCTTGTTGTGCACGAGATCAAGAAGTTTTTGTGTATGAATTATGTGTTCATCCATTGTGATTGTTGTTGGTGCGCATACTACTGTCAAACGATCGATTACAATGTGTTGTGATAATGTGATTGTTCTTCTCTCTTTTGTACAATTCTTATAAAATTTTTTTTTTTTGAGAAATTCTTATAAAAAATTTGTGAGGTTTAATTTAACACAATTTTTGAAACCGTCCATTAATACTTTGGCAATTCAAATTATTGAAGATGAATACAAGCTTAGATTAGAAGGTTGCAAAGATCATTTCCTGGGAGTTTGATTACTTTAAGGTGATATTCTTTTTAACAATTGTTGATTTGTATGCAAAGTTGTCTTCTATTTGGAAACTTATTAGTCATTGGCATTTGATCTCCCTTGCAAAAGGATACTGTGAGTTTTCTTTCCTCTTCAAAACAACTTCTATGAGGGTCGTGTCTGATGGACTTGGTCTTTGATGCCAAGTGTAGTTTACATCTATCCCAATGGACTCCAAATTTTAATGTTAAGTGTGTGTTTGGTGAAAGGCAAAATCACGGTAGAAAGTAGCGTTGAATTGAGTTGCAAACGTGAGGCAGTGATGACCCACTCGATAACCAAACACATACTAACTCTTAACACTCCAACTCTCACACTGTTGTCTACGTTAAATTGTGTGCTAAAGATAATTTGAACTAAGGGGTTAAGTGTGGAACACATTAACTAACTAGGTTTAGGAACATATCTTGATGAGGAAAAAGGTGTAGAGCTCAACTTATGAGGCCTCACATGTGCGACGACACATGCTTGCCTATGCGAGTTGGGACATTATGATTTGAGAAATTCTGACTTGCTTCACACCACGATGTGTCTGGCTAGCATGTGTCGTGAAGTACATAAGTTGTTCTACATTTCATGGTGACGCTAGCATCCAGTTTTAGCAAATATTTGAGCAGAATTTCAAGGATTTCAGCAGATGTTTCCAATTTCCCAAAACACTCACATGAAACTTGAAAGAACGCTAGCATCCGTGAGACCCCTTTTCTCTAACCGTTAAGATCCTTCGTTTTATTTCTTAAATCTTGAGTAACCATGACAATGTTAAGCTTTAGAGAGTTCAAATCTAGAATGTTTAATTCTCACATTTGTTCAGGGCTTGCAAGCTGCAATGCTTCGTGATTATTCTAAATTATAAAAACCATGATGTTTCCATACATTCAATAGTTATGCACCATCAATGCATATAGTTTTAGAAATAACTAACACCCCTTAATTAAAAAAAAGAAAAGAAAAGAAAAGAAATAACTATGACATGTTTTTTTTATTGGATGTGTAGATCTGTATTTTTTGTTGTTGCTAATATGTGTAAAATTATTTTACCTTTTGGGTGCATGCCTTATTTTCTCATATTTTAAAAGGTCATTAATTAATTAATAGAAAATAAAGAGTGTAACATCTAGGAAGATGTTTGATACTAGAGATGAAAATAAATAAACAAATTGGCAACTAAACTATGTCATGTATGCCATTGTTATTTATATAGTAGATAAAGATTGTTACATACAGAGTTTGAATGTTAAAATTATTTTATAATCATAAAACTGTGATGAAACTAAATGCTACAATACTCTCATTGTACTTTCCTTCTTCTTTATGATCTTCAAATATTTTTAATCCACTTGTATTCGATTTTTTTAGGTGATCTGTGTATTGTGCATTTTATCTAGTTATGATGGTTCTCGTTTTGTTGTAAAATGGTATCAGAGCAGACTTCTTTCAGTATGGTGTGGTTTGGGCACAACCCTAGCATGAGCTGGTGGACATGTAACACCTAAGGCTGACGAGGGCGGGGAGTGGTTGTCGGTGCACAAGGTATGACAATGAGCGGCTCCTGACAGATTCTAGACGAAATGAATCACATCGGAATGAGAGGGATCCTGAGGCCGTGCAGGTATGGGACTGCATGGTTGAAGGAAGACTTATAAGAATTGTTTGGTACTACCTATATCAACAAGATGCATCTTCTTTTTGGTAGCCCATTCCATAAGAACTTCATAGTTAAGCGTGCTTGACTTGGAGTAGTCTTTGGATGAGTGGCCTACCATGAAGTTTCCCGATAAACGTGTGAGTGATTCGGTTGAAGAGTTAATCGACAATGCTTAAAGTCGTCTGAATGTTACAAAGACGGTGCAATAAAAATTGGCACAAAGAAGCAAACAAATGTTCTTGTCAAATAAACAAAATAAAATATGATTCATATCTCTACAAATGATAATCTTATAGGTTTAGTTCTTACTAAATTTTTACATTTTTTATTTTAATTTTGTACATAGTTTTTGTTGATGTTAAAATAAATTGTTTTAATCAACCTTGAACTTTTAAATTTTATTTATTTACAAATATATTTAGAGCATTATAAAATGTTTATTTATTAAAATTTATAATTTTTTAAACGCCAAAAATATAAGATGAAATTAACAAAAATTTCAACCTAAAAATTTAATTTTGGAGTCAATTTTTGTAGAAGAACTTTTTATAATGATTTAAAAATTCCCAAAAATATGATTAAAAATTCTTGTTGATAACAACAAGAACTAAAACAACATGCATGATTATGTTGTAGGACTAAACATCCTATTAAAATTAAGTAAGACTAAACTTAAAAGATTCCAATTTAGAAGGATATAGACATATTTAACCAAGAAAAAAATTATTCAAAAAAAAAACCAAGAAAAAAAAACATATTTTTTCAGGGAAGGGAAAAAACATATTTAACATTTAATTAAAAATCATCCTCAATCTCTAATTATAAAACTATTTAAAAAAATTACCTTCTATAAAATTTTAGATGTTTTATTACTTCTTTTTTAAATAAATACATCTCTATTTAATACTAACAATTTATCTTAAAATATGAAAAATTGAAATTAAATGTATCCATTATAAAAAGGAGTTAGTTACCGAATGTTCGTCCTTGCTGTGTAATATTGTTTTGAAGGATTATGTTCATGACAAGTGGCGGTGGATTTTGGATCCTATTAACGGTTACTCAGTTAAGGGGACTTATCAGTATCTCACGCGGCTTGACACATCTGTGGAGCACGGTCTTTACAACGTTGTGTGGTTGAAGCAAGTTTCGTTAAAGGCATCAATATTTGTTTGGCGGCTTCTCCGCAACGAACTTCCTACCAAAGATAATCTTGTCCGTAGAAGAGCTCTTCATCACGAAGACATCTTTTGCATAGGTGGTTGCGGTTGTCAGGAGACGACAAATCATCTTTTTTTCAGCTGCGACATCTTTGGCAATGTTTGGCTAAGAGTTTACCAGTGGCTCGGTTTCTCTTTCATTTCTCCAAATTCTAGGCGTGACCATTTTCACCAGTCTTTCATTTCTCCAAATTATGGGTGTGACCATTTTCACCAGTTTGGTCATATGGCGGGGTTACTGAGATTGACACATTCTTTCTTCAAAGTTACCTGGCATGCTTGCGTTTGGACAATTTAGAAGAAAATAAACAACAAGATTTTTAAAAACATAGCAAGGGATTTGCCACAATTATTAGACATTGTAAAGTTTGTTTCTTTTTCTTGGCTAAAGGCTACTAGACTAACTTCAGCTTTCAGTTATGGAATAGTTTTTTTTTTTTCTTCTTCGTCTCTTTAGTTGTGTTTTATTTGGCAACATATACTTGATTTGTATTCTTTGGAAGAGTGGTTCTCTTTGCACACTTTGTGGAGATGAATCGCTCTCGATGATTATTTATTTCATTTTGGCTTCTTAAAATATATATCCATAACAAAGGGTAATTTACTTATATAAATTTTGTATTATTTCAATAATTTTGTTTTGTTTCTTAAAAAAAAAAACAATTTTGTTTTGTTAGAAAATACTATAAAAATGGGACCAAGTATTTAACCAAGAAAAAAAATTAACAAAACAAGAAGCAAATTTGTACCCAAAAAAAAAAGAAAGTCTAAAACGGTGCGTTAAGGTCTCGTCGTCCTCGGTCGCTGGTGGTGGATCTAAATTAGCGAGTGAAATATCAACTCCGAAACCTTCTTCTTCTTCTTCTGTCTCTCTCCGCTTCTCGATTCGCACACGCTCTAATTGAAGTTCCTCATCGATTCACAAGATGGTGCTCGCATCATCTGCGCGTGATTACATCAATCGCATCTTACAAGACATATCTGGTATGAAGGTTCTCGTTCTCGATTCTCAAACGGTACGATCTTCCACAATGCTATCAATTTTTCATTTCTTATTTTTATTCACAATCAACTGTCACTTATGATAGTTCTAACAAATTATTCATTTGCAAGTTTCACACACTTCTATTTCTTCTAATTTCGCCTTCAAATTGTTTTTCCATATCTATTTTTTCATGATTCTTTTGGATCATCAGTAGGTTTGAAATTGAATGTTTTCATACAACATTGCCTTAAATATCTTCGGTATGAGACAGAGTGTTGGACAATAAAGAACAATCATGGGAATAAAATAAGTGTAGAGATGAAGATGTTGCATTGGACTGTGTTTAAGACTAGTCGGAATAGGATTAGAAATGACAACATTAGAGAGGGTTTGGGCATGTTGAGAGAAGACCCGTAGATTTTATAGTAAGGAGAGTAAATCAGATATAGGGTAGTCAAATCACTAGAGACCGAGGATGACTGAGAAAAACTATAAGAGTAACTATTAAGAAAGATCTAGAGATTAATGAGTTAGATTGATATATGATGGAACATTATGGCGGCGTTTGATCCTTGCATCGGACTCCACTTAGTGGGATAAGACTTGCTTGTTGTTATTGGGTCGTCATGAGTAAATTGTCATTGTGAGTAGGTTTGAGTGTTTTCTGAAAGATGAAACTACATCATTGCCTTCGTTAATTTCTTTCAGAATTTCATTGTGTCTGATGTCCCATTGTTTTCTTTTGACAATGGATTGCAAGAGGTTGCAGGTTTTAAACTACTGTCAGTATGGCGAGACTCTGTAAAATATGGACTTTTTTTTCCATTTATGTTTCAAAGGAATAGGGAAAATATTGTGAGGCTCCTTTTTTTTTTTAAGAGGCCAAAATATTACGAGGCTCCTTAATTTTGATAGTTATAATGGATCAATGAATTATTAAGTTATAATGTTGATATGTGTTTGTAAAGCTTTTAGCTGTGAGTTATATTGGCAAGATGCCAAAGAATTTTGTTTTGACTATACTTTTTTGTTTTACTTCGTCAAATCCATGAATCAACATACCATAGTAACTTGGTGGTACCTGAATTATTTAAGTTTTTGGTTGTTGTTAATAAGTAAATGCATTTTTTTCCTCAAATTTTTGCAGGTAAGTATTGTGAGTGTTGTGTATTCACAATCAGAGCTTCTTCAGAAAGAAGTATTTTTGGTAGAGTTGGTTGATTCAATTTCCAAGTCAAGCGAACCAATGTCACATCTCAAGGCCATTTACTTTCTTCGACCTACATCAGAGAATATCCAGTATATGCGCCGTCAGTTGTCTAGTCCTAGATTTGGAGAGTATCATCTATGTAGGTTCTTTAATTGTTTTGCTTGACTCTTAAATAAGATATAGTACAATTCCTCCTTATGAATCCAGTTTGTAATTTCTCTAAGTTCTCTAAGTTAATAGTGATTTTCATCTATTCATTTGAAGACTCTCAATAATCCATTCTGAAATTACAGTTTTCTCCAACATATTGAAGGACCATCATATTCACTTACTTGCCGATTCGGATGAACAGGAAGTTGTCCAACAAGTTCAGGTAACTGCTTATGGAGTGAACACACTCTAATTTTAAAGTTTGTAGTCTGTATGGACTTAGGAACTTTGATATGACCATTTTATGATATTTAAACTGCTCACTAATTTTGTGATAGTAGATAGTTTTCCAACCCTTATATATCCCGTCTCATTATGTTTGTCGTGTAAATAAGATGATATGCACATTTTAAGAAAATCATTAATTACATTTGTTGCTATTGTAAAATAATCTCTTTCGACAACATTGTCCGTATTGTAGCAGGAGTTTAGTGGAATGACTTAATAATGTAGTGTAGCTCTCAGAGATGTAAATGAATAAGGGTATTATAGGAAAAATGTAATTGATGCTTTCTCAATATTCTAAAGTGACAGATAATAAAAACCAGTTTATAGTATCCTTAAAAAATAAACCAGTTTATAGTATCAAAATAACATTATAAATTCTCATGAAACAAGTCCCAGATTGAAGGGTATTCTAATTCCTCATAATTGTGACCTTTTCTATTTACTGTCCTGTTCTTTACCTGATAAATGAATTTTCGCACTGTTGAGCTTGAAGCTTTGGACCCCCTACCCTTTGTGTTGCAATCTCGAATGCCGGGTTTTGTGTTGCAAAGTTTAATTCTGATACTGTTGTTATCCTGATCATCCAGGAGTACTATGCAGACTTTGTTGCTATTGATCCTTATCATTTCACTTTCCACATGCCTTCAAACTACATTTATATGCTCCCGGCTGTCGTAGATCCTTCAGAATTGCAGCGTTTCAGTGATCGGGTTGTTGAAGGTCTTGCTGCTCTTTTTTTAACATTAAAACGGAGACCAGTAATTAGATATCAAAGAACATCCGACATTGCAAAAAGAATAGCACATGAAGCATCTGTGAGTTCAAGCCACCTTGTCTAACTTATATTTTGTGGTTTATTTTAAATAATTGATTTTTTATTTTAGCTACTTGGTCGATGGTTTCTACGAGTTTAAGCTTTTATACTTCCATCATTTCTATGGTTCTGAATTGCATAATGCATAGGGCGTATGTCTGAGTATATGCATACTTCTTTACGCACGAATCCAATCTATTTGTTATTTGGCCGGCAATTTGTGCACCCAAACATGCCATCTTATATCGTTAATGATTGTGATGGCATACATTGTGAAACTAATTTACTTTATTGTGCTTGAAACAGAAACTGATGTACCAAGAGGAAAGTGGTCTTTTTGATTTTAGGCGAATGGAAGTTTCTCCGTTGTTGTTGGTGATTGACAGGAGGGATGATCCTGTCACCCCATTGCTAAATCAATGGACCTATCAGGTATCAGTGATATTAACAAAAGTTTAGTGCTTACTAACAAGCTTACAGCTGAGTGATTTCATAAAAAAATTATGCATATAGGTAATACTCATTTGTGTTTTTATTTTGTACAGGCTATGGTTCATGAATTGATAGGAATCCAAGACAATAAAGTGGACGTCAAATCCATTGGTAAATTTCCAAAGGATCAGGAGGTTGGATACATTTCTTGCACTGGGTAATATGTCAGAAGCATATTGAAGTCTTGTTTTTGTGCTCATTGAAAAGTAATTTTTTTTTTACTAACTATTATCGCAGGAGGTTGTTCTGTCATCGGAACAAGATTCCTTTTTCAAAGCTAACATGTATGAGAATTTCGGAGATATTGGTATGAATATCAAGCGACTGGTTGATGAATTTCAACAAGTGGCAAAGAGTAATCAGAACATCCAAACAGTAGGTTTGTGCTTTTTATTCTCTCACATTTCAGAGTACTAAAATCCTTTCAGCTGTTACAGTTACGGACTTTAAAACTTATTTATACATGATAATACATGGTATTAACACTTGCGATTTCATGATTTAACTCTTGGCAGAGGACATGGCCAAATTTGTTGACAACTACCCTGAGTACAGAAAAATGCATGGGAATGTGACAAAACATGTGACTTTGGTAACAGAAATGAGCAAGATAGTTGAAGAGCGAAAACTTATGTTAGTTTCACAAACAGAACAAGAGTTGGCTTGCAATGGAGGGCAAGGAGCTGCTTTTGAGGTATATATTAGTCTTAAATATTTGAAATTCTCCTTTGG
>Ga0209282_1001794_pt1 | contig 12040 bp, 4 predicted proteins | sample Mtrugardesep15_FD_187529 | JGI IMG/M metagenome (GOLD analysis project Ga0209282, IMG submission 187529) | Root nodule microbial communities of legume samples collected from California, USA - M. trunc garden sep15 (SPAdes) (version 2) | ecosystem: Host-associated > Plants > Roots > Nodule...
TTTGTAGATTCCCCAGTTTGCACAGGGGACAGGTGAGGCACCGACGTTGTCCGTTGTCCGAGGCTCCATCGCTACGAACTGTTTTGTAGCCACGTCACCCGCTGCACCTTTCAATACAGCTTGATCACCACCGGGACATTAACTTACAGCTAATTATCTTATCATTATTATGGTCCACATTTCTATTGCATTCAATGTCTATATTTGTGATGTTAAGAAGTTTAAAATATAAATTTAAAATAATTTATTAAAAATATAATTTTTAAAACTTTTAATGTATTGAAGGTACGTTTTATAAAAATTATTTTTTATATTTAGCCTTTTAACTTATGTCGCAAGGATACAAGTTAACATTTTTTATATTTTTTATTAAAAAAATGTCTAGATAAAATGTTAGAAAAGAATGTTAGCAAAAATCATATATAACTTGATATTAGGATTCACATTATATCGTACCTTTTTATTTAAGAGAGTAAAAAACACACTCGAAACCATATTATATATTTTATTTTATTTTCTTGGTTCTTTTTTTGAATTATTTTCTGACCCTCTTCTTTTTTCTCTTATTGTATCTATAGACAGTGAAGAAACTTCTCATTTACGAGAAATGTTAATTTTTTCCTCCTACTCTCCATCCTTTTATAGTTACATTTAGGTATGTAACACCATTCAAAAGGGAGAGGAAACATATACTAATTAGATCAAATAACAATACGTTGAATTCTCTTTAATTTAAAACTAATATATTAATTACATATACCACACTTATTGATTCTTTACGCAATGCTCTAAATATGATTTTCCTTATTTATATACCAAAAACTTAATATATCAAGTATTTTATTTGAAGTCGTCTAGTTTCTTTCAATGAGAAAAACTCCGCATTATCTCTAAGTTCTCTTTTTCCTTCAGAGTTTAAGGAGAGTGGTTTTAAGTTATTTTTTAACGTGAAATAATCTTTTTGGATCTCTCTCTCTCTCTCTCTCTCTCCATGATTTGGGCATCAACGTTGCAGTTTTTTTTACAGAAATAAATGATATTCATTCAAATTGATAGAGTAGGTCGATACAATAAAAATTCAAAATTGCTGAATGCAAAACGGATGAATCTGCGAACAAACTCGCATCATCTATGTTAATAGCATAAAATGAAATATTACATATGCTACAAATATGACTATATTTAAGTCTCCAGAATACTTATGTCTTTTGATCTGCAACATTGACGACGCCAACATCAATTGAATTTGCACTTGCTCACAACTAATCTTTCAACCTGAATCAAACAAACATCACACTAAGATAGAAAATAAAAAACGCACTGCACAAAGATGAGAAATCAAAACAAATCGAGTCATGCAAAAACGACGAAATCACAAAAAGAAACGAAATAATATTTAAAATATGTGAATATCACTTATTCAATTAAAAAAGAAACAAAAACAATTTAAATGGGTGATTTTGGGTCAAAATTGGCCCTAAATCACCCCCATTTGATAGAGCAAGAAGAACAAAAGTGGTGATGGACTGACTGATAGGGTTTGGGAAGGAGAAGAGAGTGAGAGAACAAGAATAATCAACGTTGCATATCCAAAAGAACAGGTATTATGATCACGTATATTTTATCATATTATTTGTAGACATTTCATTGTTGTATGTTATTAACTTAAGTGTTACGAGTTTATTTGCGGATCTACCTTTTACGTATTAACGATGTGGAATATATTATTGTATTTGATGAGGTGCGGCTATGGTGCATAAAAAAATCCTTATGCACCTTGCATAAATCCAGAAATGGTTTTTGTGAGTTGTACTTCAAAACCATTAGATGTACTTAATAGTTTTCAGCAGGTGAAAATCACGTCGGAGCGGCGAACAAAGGTGAAAATCAGGTCGGAGCGAGCGAGCAAGGCTTCAGAGGCGTGTGTGCGATCAAATTGTGAGAGTGTGAAGAAAATCTAATGATAGTGAAGTATTTATGCATGGTGCATAAGAAAATAACTTATGCACCGTAACTTTGCCCTATCCGACGTACTCTCTAAATTTAAATTGATGAATTTCATTTTAAAAAAAAAAATCTTCATAAAACAAAAAACTTCGGTGGCATAATTTCTCCTCTATTAATCCACATTCACTTTATTGTTTACTTGATTTGATCTTTATTATAAGAAATAATTAACTTTTTTAGTTCATTATGTAAGTGATATATCTAATCTAAATTTATAATAAGATACATTAATTATTCTATAAATCTAAGAAATCAAATTTTTCTTATAATAAGAATCATAGGTTTTTTTATAGGTACCTTCACTTTATTTATTGCCTCTTATTTGGAAATCCAACATGATCACATCACATGTAGTCAAAGGTTTCTTTTCAATGGTAATCATGGAACAAATAGCCCAACTACATTATTTAATCCCAGTTTACGTAAGACACTTTTCTTTTATGTTTTTTTAATAAACATTTTAATATATGAATGCCTTTGAAGCAATGTTAATATTTTCTTTATTAGTCGTAAGCTGAATATCACATTTATAAGTATATTTGAAAGATAAATCACTATAATTAGAATAACACCACTTTAATTCAACCAAAGCATAAGTAGAGGGGTAGCTGAATTCAAGTGATGTGTTAAGGCGATGATTAGGAAGCTTTGAACAAAATCAACAGGAAGGCTCCAACTATGATTATGAATGACATAGGCGAAATCGAAATTAATCAAGTGAGAAAGTATTGTGAAAAGGATTGAGAATTAACCCGCACAAATTTAACATTGATATTTTGGTCTTTTTAACAAGGAGCGAGCAAAAAGCGTTGGATAGAGAGCATAATTAAAAATAAAAGTAATAGGCTTAGTTCTTTGGTCACCAATTTATAATTTACTGTGATGTTATAAAGGGAGTTAGTTTTCAGACTTTCATAATCCCAAACTCTTTTGTCAAAATCATTTTAAAAATTTAATTCGAATTATAGGTTCGTCTTAAACCATAAAATTCTCAGAAAAGTCGATAGTAACACCGTTCAAAAGGAATAGGAGACATATATTAATTTTATTACTTCATTCGTCCCACAATAGATGATCCATTTAAAAATATGCAATTTTGACCTAACTTATTTTGACCATATTGTTTTACTAATATACAAAGATAAATAATATCATATAAGATGTCGTTAGATTCGTCTCAATAAGTATTTTCAAAATATCAAATTTTCATAATTTTTTTAATATATTATTTAAAATATTTAAGCTTAAAATTATACATTAACATTCGTGTGAGTATTATAAGACTAAGAGAGTATTATTATTGCCTTTTGTCTTGAAACCCAACATGATCACGTGTAGTCAAAGGTTTCTTTTCAATGGTAATCATGAAATAGATAGCCCAACTATTATTTAATCATAGTTTGCGTAAGACGTTTTTTTAAGAGAAATATTTGAACATAACTTTTTCAATTACTATTTTGACAACTTTATGAATATAGGAGTATTTTTGTAAAAGCAAAAGACCATGCCAATATATGATAGGGGTATATATTTATAAGTTTATGAAAAAGTTGTTCCAAAATAGATGTTAATGTATCATAACAAATTTAATATTTTTGCTCATTAAAACTTGTGGACATCAAAGTGTCTGTTTGAATTGAACTTATTTTGAGTTTAAGAAAAAGAGTTTAAGTAAATAAATAAACTTTATATTAATTCATAAGATTTCATTAACGAAATTGTATATTTATAATTTGTTTTTTCATAAACTACTTTAACAAATTTATAAATAATACATTAATGTTTATTTATTTACATAAATTACTTTGCATAACTGTAAATCTACTACCGTAAAAAGTAAAAGCAAGACTAAAACTAAAAGGAATACATCAAACACATATAATTATAGGATATTGAAAAGTTATTATTTTGACCGCAAAAGAAACCAAAAGAAATTTAGAACATCTAGAAAATGAAAAAAAAAAAAAAAAAATTTAAAAAATATAAAAAATAAAAAAAAAAAAAAAACTTGTAACAACATAATAATAAATTGTATAGTTAATTGATATCGTCAAATTAATAGTTTTCTTTAAAAAAATGTCAAATACAGTGATTATGAGATGAAATAGAGAAATATTCTTTTTGAAGAAAAAATAGACAAATAATTAAAATATATATTTTTGACTGGAATGATTAAAATACTTATTTTCCCCTCAAATAAAAAACTTATTTTAGGAGGATTCAAAACACTTGGATTGGTACCAAAAAAAAACACTTGGATTTAGTAATTTTGTTTTGAATAAGACAAAAATTACATTAATGGAAGATAAAATTATATCAATGGAAGATATCTTTACACAATTGAGCTCGAATAAACATGGTACGTCATCTAAACAAAATCTATCCAAGTCCTATTATTTTCCCCTTCAATATGTGGTTGCTTACCTAGATAGTGGGCCACACTATTATTGACCCTTTTAGTAAAATTAACCCTGCAGTTATTGAACAGTGTTATCATCTTCACCATTCTACCCAAATATCTATAGTTGCATTAGCTTTCACATACATTTCTTTGGTTACAACTTCACAACCATGTTATGAAATCCCAATTGATAGGCGAAATTCAAACCAAGCTATATAACTCGAGCTTTTGCCATCGGTGCCTCTTTACTTCCCCGTTCAACCCACGTTGCTGCTGCCATCACATCGCGGTCGGAGTCCCGGATGACCACGCCTAGCCCCCAACACCCCTCAACACTCATGTTAGCATCACAATTGATTTTGTGTGTTGGTATAACAATATGTACTAGACTGATAATTGCTCTTGTTTGGGATTTAGTAAAATTTAAATTGACTAAAAAGTATTAATAATAAAATGACCAAAAAACACTAAAATAAAATTATTATTTAATTATTATTCTTTGGTTACATATTTAATTATTATTCCATACTCCACCAAACAAAACAAAATGAAATGAAATTGTATAAAAGAACGTGCAGAGAAATAAGAAAGCCTATATCAAGGCACAACAGTCGCAACTATAGCCGCCACGTGTTCTGTAAGAACTGATTCCAAAGAATCACCTGTCGGTTGCCCTCGCAGCCAGTAAAAGTACCAGATACGTGTCAGTTAAATTCTTTCTTTTTCTCTATAGCCACATTTCCACTGCACCATCTTCACACAAAACCATAAAGTAACACTTTCTACCTGCAAAAAAATCCACCAAAATTTCCGGTTCAATTACGCCGTAAATTTCTTCTATTCTACTTTCTCATGCTTCCTAAATCACCTCCCCACTCGCCGGAATCACAACCGTTCAAACTCTCAACCACCAAAACCACATTTCAATCACTTTTTAACCTTCAAAATCCACGAGCATGGATTTTCCTCATCTTCGTTTTCATCCAGATCCTTCTCTTCTGCAACCTCCGTAGATTCCCTGCCACAATTCACGCCCCTCACCACAACTTCCCCACTCGCCTCGCTGTAGTTGATGGTGGGAGAAGAATTCAAAACTACACTGAATTGGATTCTACTCCCACTATCAACAACGATGAGTGCAGCTCCGGCAGAATTTTCGTCTATGATTTACCGAAATTCTTTAACCAAGAAATCCTCCATAATTGCGATAATCTAAATCCATGGAGTTCTCGCTGCAACGCTCTCTCGAATGATGGATTAGGAGAAATTGCAACCGGACTCGCCGGAATCGTGCCGGAGAATCTCCTTCCGTCGTGGTATTGGACAGACCAATTCGTTTCAGAAATCATCTTCCACAACCGTATGCTAAACCACAAGTGCAGAACCATGGAACCCGAATCCGCTGCAGGGTTCTATATTCCATTCTACGTTGGACTCGCAGTGGGAAAATACTTATGGATGAACACCTCCACCGCGAAGGATCGCGATAGTCACTGCGAAAAGATGCTGTCGTGGCTGAATGAACAACCGTATTACAAACAATCAAACGGTTGGGATCACTTCATTACAATGGGACGCATCACATGGGATTTTCGTCGCTCCAAAGATGAAGATTGGGGTTCTAGTTGCATCTACAAGCCAGGGTTAAGAAACATCACTCGCCTTCTGATAGAGCGTAATCCATGGGACTATTTCGATATCGGTATACCTTACCCCACTGGATTCCACCCTAGTTCATTTTCCGACATCACTCGCTGGCAGAGCTTCGTCCGTAATCGCCGCCGTAAATCACTCTTCTGCTTCGCCGGAGCTCCTCGCCGCAGTTTCCGGAACGATTTCAGAGCAGTTTTGTTGAATAAATGTCGTAACTCTGGTGGCTCGTGCCGCGCCGTGGACTGCGGTGGTTCAAAGTGTGCGAATGGAACATCGGTGATCACTGAAACTTTTCTTGATTCGGATTTTTGTTTGCAGCCGAGAGGGGATAGTTTCACGCGGCGGTCAATTTTCGATTGTATGGTGGCTGGTTCGATACCGGTTTTTTTCTGGTGGAGAACCGCGTATTTACAGTATCAGTGGTTTTTACCGGAAGAACCGGGGAGTTACTCGGTTTATATAGACCGGAATGCGGTTAAAAACGGGACATCCGTGAAAGCCGTGCTTGAGAGTTTCACGAAAGAAGAGGTTAGGAAAATGAGGGAGAAAGTGATTGAGTATATTCCAAGGTTGGTCTATGCAAAACATAATGAAGGGATTGAAGGTGTTAAAGATGCTTTTGATTATGCTATTGAAGGGGTGTTAACAAGGTTCAAGGAACAACTACAACCTGGGTTTCATAAGTGGAAATGAGAATGAGGTGAAATGTTGTTAGATTTAGATAAAAAGAATAAAAAATAATGAATAAATATATAAATAAGGATACAACATGGTTGTTTCACATAAATTTGATAGGTTATAGTTTTTTGTCTTTGCTTGTAGGGATTTATTTTATTTATATAGGATGTACCATATATTGATGAATTGATATTGTGATTCTTTTTTCCAACCAACGATGGGTCGTTATACATTTATGGATATTGATATACTAGTATGGTGTATAATAATAGTATTAGTGCATGACATCAAGGCGGTATCTTGCTGTTGGTCTTTGAGTCTTACCGCTGGTGTTGGAACCCGAGAGAGTGCATGAGGCAGAGGTGAGGGTGGCTGCTTCGGGAGGTCTGATTGGGTGTGGTAAGATGGTGCTTAGCTGCTGTTTCGGCTGTTTGTGCTGCCTGTGTGTCTTGGGGTTCTACGGCCTTGTATTTTGGCCTTCAGTGTGTTAATTTTTCTATTCTGTTCGGTACTGGTAGTTTGGAATTTGGAGGCCTGTGCTTTTTTCCTCTCCTGTATTGGCTGTGCGCTATCTGTGTTGTATCAGTTTGCCTAGGTTAATTAATGAATATGCTATTTTAAAAATAAAATAAAATTGTATTAGTAGCATGTTTGGTTGAACCTTTGTTTGAGGCATGTCATGCAATTTGTATAAGTGAAGCTATATCATTAGGATCCAACTCCTCTAGGGTAAAATGAGTAATATTGAACGATAATTAACAAATTAAAGATTGACATTGTATATACGTCATAACAAATCATGAATTTATTACATTAATACCTCTTATTTTTTCACTTTACACTTTATTCATTTTAGAAAATCTTACTAAATAAATTCATGTTTGGTGTACACTCATATGGTAGTATGCAATTTGATGGAGAAAGAAATGAGAGACAATTATGTGATAAATTGATGATGCGATTGTAAGAGAGAAAAATAGATAATATGAGGCGTAGAATAGATATACGAAAATATGAAGTGCTCAAATATAGTGGTTGTAATATATAAGTGCGGTAAATGTTTTAGTTTTGTAAGTACTTTGTTGTGGCGCGTTATGTGATTATCAATGTCTTGAAAAAATTGTGTTTATATAAACAAAAAAACTTCCCCGTTTTAAAATAAGTGATCTACTTATGAGTTTGACTATTTCACGCATATTAGAAAGGATGTATGGATAAATTAGAAGATGTGATATTACCATATGACTTGTGGAAACATTTTCTATTTTCATTTCATATTTTCAAAATTTAGAAAATATGTTTGTTTTAATGTAATTGTTTTCTTTTCATTTCCTATTTCCATATGAATATGTGCAAATATCAATAACAAGCAGATCAAAAAGAAAGTTCTAGCCTAGAAAGTTGAAAAAAATATCATAATATCAACAAGTCCCCAACAATGACACTAGAAACTTGATAAACCTACAAATGTATGGTTTTATCGGGTGATAAAAAAACATTGATTACACAAGGACTTGTGAGTACCAAATGTATTTTTTTTTTTTTTGAATAAAACCAAATGTGTTTTTTTAGGTTGTTTAATTCAAAAAGATTGAATATTTAAAGGTTTGATGATTATGATTTTGGAAAATATACACTTTATAAAAAGCTTATGGGAATTATTAGATTCTAAACATAAGGAAACAAACCAAATCACAATTCCTCATATTTTTATGGAAAATCAAAGTCTACAGATGAGGTGAACTAAGATAACTAATGCTCTCTTTGGGGTTTCAAAAGTATATTCTGAATTGATATAACCTCCTATTATCATGGTTGTTATACTGTTGTAATCCATTAAGGGCTATTGCCCTATATCATCTCAAAAGCTTTTAGCCTATTTTATGTTTCAAAGCTCTTGTTGAATCATTAAAGTTCGACATCAACCTTCTCATTTTGATGCATAAATCGATACTAGACATTTCATAACAATAATAAGATTGAATTAGATGCTTTGAAACTCCATAACAAAATAAATAAATGGAATTACGAAAGATTTATCACTGGATTACTTCGATAATTTCAAGACGGGAAGAGAACTACTCACTCATTATAGTGATGACCTTAAACAAATTAAAGAGGAAACAAGAAGTATGGAAAGTAGACATTTCATTGAAAATACAAGAACAAAATTACACGAGATTCTATGTGTGCAGGCCAATTTATAGGCACTGAGGCCATAATTTTGTGCAATTCAGTAGCCACCAAGACATAAGTGCGTATTATTACATGAAACCATTGAAAACCAAAAAACGAAACCATCAAATTTCACTTCAGAAGGCTATTACGATCGTAACCACCGTTACAGGCAACCATGGTTGAATCAAAGCTAGGTCCCAACTTATCCCAGGCATTATTCGATGTTACAACAGGTGATTTAATGAATATAACAGGTGATTTAATGATTCGATTTTTGATTATATTCACATAAGATAAATCTTCTTGTGGAGTTTAAATCTTGATTGTTTCGCTACACTGTTCTAATTCAGTGAAGGTCGAACAATTATATTTACTAAGACAAAGGAATCAGCATCTCAGCTTGTAGAGTTGTTGCATGGAGCAAGAGCTCTCCATGGTGACATTCAGCAAGCACAACGAGAGGTGAGATATTAATGAATTTTGTTATAGTTGAAACTTCAACATACTTACGAACTTGATGTTTCCTTTTTTCAATTTTCTCTTTTAATTATGTCATGTCACTGGCAGATTACTTTGTCTGGCCTTAGGTCTGGGAAATTCATGACATTAGTTGCCACAAACGTGGCAACACGGGGTCTGGATATTAATGACGTTCAGTTAATTATTCAGGTACTTTTGATGCATATGCATACGATACTATGGATCGTTACTAAATTCTTGACGACATTGTATGCTGATACTTATACGTACTTGATTTAGTGTGAACCTCCAAGGGACGTAGAAGCCTATATCCATCGTTCTGGGTGCACAGGAAGAGCAGGTATCCATGAGATTTTACTATCGTGCAGTTATCAAATTTTGGGTTATACAACGTTTTATTCTCTCTTTTTATTTTTAGGTAACACTGGAATTGTTGTTATGCTTTATGATCCAAGGAGGTCAAATATACCTAAAATAAAGAGAGAGAGTGAGGTGTTAAATTTGAACATGTATCTGCCCCTCAGGCCAATAATATTGCCAAAGCTGTTGGCCGAGAAGCTGCAAAAATGATTATGCAGGTGTCTGATAGGTATATTTATCTTTTGGTACAAAGATAGCTATGTTTTTATTTGCCTATTTTGTTTAATGCTGTATTTTGCTCTTAAAACATGTCATAAGTGTAGTGTGATTCCGGCATTCAAGTCTGCTGCTGAGGAGCTTTTGAATAACTCTGGTTTATCAGTTGTTGATTTATTTGCAAAGGCTGTTGTGAGTCTATTTTTTTCCTCGTTTTCTCCATTTTTTCCTTGCAGTTATTTTAAAAAATACCAAATCCTTCATTTTTTTTTCTTTCTAATTTTCTTTTATGAGAGGTTTATTATGTAATGTGAAGGGTTATACTGACATCGACAAAAGGTCTCTTCTCACTTCTATGGAGAACTATGTTGCATTACTTATCGAGAACAGAAAACCTCTTTACCCCAACGTAAGAACTTTACAAATGAATTTGGTTACAAACTTACATATTATGTCATTTTTTACCAGTAGGAGTTGAACTCAGTATCTGAATTTTACAACACTCACACACATTGTGCACCAACTACTTTTGCTAGACCCTGGTGGTTATAAATTACGGCATATACATTTAGCTTTAATCAGTATAACTTAAAACTAGGATTATTTTTCATGATATTATAATTCTGCATGCGTGTCTGTGTTTCATTATATACTCTGCACAAGTATCAGTTGTAGGAACCCTTTCAACTTGTCTGACTTGCTCTTTCATGTAATGTCAGTTTTGCATATAAAATCTTGAGGAGGTTTTTGCCTGATGAGAAGGTTAAGGATGTGAAAGGTCTTACTATCACTGCAGATGGAAATTGTGTTGTTTTTGATGTAGCAGCCGAAGATTTAGATACATATCTTGCTGGTAGAGAATTTCGCTTGAATCATCACTTGTAAAGAGTATAGTTAGACAATTTGTTTTTATTTTATTTTATTTATGTTTTTAACTCTATCATATTTGTTCTTCATGTAAGGAAAATGCCTCATATGTAAGATTATAGGTGTTGAAAAAATTGTCGCGTCTGCAACAGAGAGATCAATCAAGAGGTGGTAGATTTGGTGATGGTAGTGGCTGTGGTGGCGGTAGCAGGTTTTCAGGTGGTGGCAGGAAAGGTAGATTTTAAGTGATATGTTTTCCAACGGTGGTGGTAGAGGTCGTGGCCTCGTGGCGCAACTGGGGTGGGAACAGATGGTGAAGCCTACTTTTTGTTCAATATGGGAGCATAACTGCATGATGCTTCAACGAGAGCTTTAACTGTACGAGGCTTGGTTGTGGCTGAACTTGATTGACTTTGGAGGACTCAAGTTCAGATGAGCTGAATGTGTCTTCAATCCATTAACATAATTTGTTTTAGGTGTAGCATTTTTGATTTATTAACACAAGTTTCACAAGTGTCCTTGGCATTTGTTTGGAAATTCCAACAACAAAGACATAGATACTATATGTTTGTTAAGTCTGTTAAAAATCAATTTTCGTATTTTGTCAAAGTGTAACACAAGCACAATTTCATTTTAAAGCTTGGAAAGCTCCATGTCCAGAGAAAATCAAGCTTGAATCAAAGCCTGCTTTCCCTATTACGATTGTAACCACCGTTACAGGCAAGTGTGGTGAAATTTTGACTCTTACTTTTATGAGAAATAATTTAAAAGATGAATTCAAACCGTTAATTATATGGTAATTTTATTTATGTATGCAAATTTTATTTGAGAAAGCAACCAAAATTCAACAAGTAAATTACGAATTTACCCTTTAAAATTGTAGGGATTAAACATTTATACCCTTTGAAATTTACAAATAGCCAAAAAAAAAAAAGGACCTCCATTTCGAATGGCATTGGACAATTTGACCATCCTTTTAACTTGTAATTTAACAATAAGTACTGTACTTGATCCTCCCTCCGTCCCTTAATATAACCACCTATTGTTTTTTTCACATTTCTTAAGAAATGTTGTTGGTGTAGTTAATGTGTCTGTTTTATAGTACAATTTTACAAAATTAACCTCATTAAAGAGATAAAGTGAAAAGTCAATTTATTGTACTTTTAGAATTAGTAGTAGTATTAAATAAGGGTATCTATG
>Ga0209282_1001795_pt1 | contig 12037 bp, 9 predicted proteins | sample Mtrugardesep15_FD_187529 | JGI IMG/M metagenome (GOLD analysis project Ga0209282, IMG submission 187529) | Root nodule microbial communities of legume samples collected from California, USA - M. trunc garden sep15 (SPAdes) (version 2) | ecosystem: Host-associated > Plants > Roots > Nodule...
ATTACTTGCATCACTCTCAATTCAATATATTCAACTTTACATTTATGATAATGGTAAATGCACTAATACTTGACAAGAACACTTAAAACAGTTTTTGTCTCTCTTTCATTAATACATTTTTCTTAATAAATGTGAAATTAACTAAATGCTCACTTAAATTGGGACGGAGGGAGTACCATTTTCAACTATTTCTTTGTTTAGGTATGATCATACCTAGATGTGTTCACAGTGCAGTTTAGATTATCTTTAAGGCAAAATGTCATCTGATCCAAAATAAAAATTACATGCGGTTCGGTTTGGATAATTATTCTAAAAAAATATGAACCGATCTGATCCAAATATATGCAGTTTAATTTGGATCGATTATTGGATATCCAAAATGCAAAATATTTTTTTATTTACTTTTTTTAAAAAAAATATATTTTTTATAAATATTAATATTACACAAACATAGTAAAATAATAGATTTGATGCAAAGTATATTAAAAAAAATTAAAATTACGGTATGAAAATTATCAATATTATAAAAACATATGAAGTAGTAATTAATAATATAGATTAAATTACTCCAATATATAAGATTAAAAACCAATGAGCAACATAGTAATGCGATAAATAAATCTAATAAAAGAATAAATGAGTATTAATATTTACTTTTGCGGTTCGGTTCGGCTTTAAAAAGGTGATCCGAAATTTGATCGTAGCGATTTTTACAAAACAACATCCAAGCATATAAAAAATATTCGATTTTTTGGATCGATTTGTGGTTTTATTTTGGATCGGTTTGAATTTGAACATCCATAATCATACCAACACTAAAACATTAGATCCCATCAGAACTCTACAGTTAAACGTGTTCGGGCGATAATAGTACTAGAATAGGTGACCTCCTCAAAAGTCCTTGTGTTACACCTCTTTAAAAAAAAATATCCCAAAAAAAATTATTTTCTTTTGTTTTCAATTTTTTTGTTTATTTTGATTTTTTTCTTTAAGGAGATAGATGCTTTCATATCATTCATTTATTTATTGACTAAATTTTGTATGGTCTAAAATATTTTAACATCAACAACTTAAATGTTATATGATTTCTTTTTCATTTTTCTCTCTGTCTCTCTCTTTTCTCCTTCTTAAACTCTAGTTGTGAACACTTGTATTATTTTTGGTCTATTAAAGTGGGATGATTTAGAGTCAATTTCAACATGAAATCATCCTTCTATTTTTTCCTCTTTTAATTAAATAAGTGATTTTCACATATTTTTTTATCTTCTTTCATTTGTTGTTGTGATTTTGTCATCTTAGCATTTTGATGTTTGTTTTGATTTACTGTCTCTGTACAATGTGTTTTTATTTTCTGTCTTAGAGTGTGGTGTTTATTTAATTCATGTTGAAAGATTAACTTGGATTAAGTGCAGTACCAATTAATGACTTCGATGTCATCAACGTTGCACACGTGAAGAGATTAGTATTCGGGAAAATTGAATATAATCCTATTATTAGGCATATGTACTTTTTTTTTTTTTTGAAAGGTAGGCATATGTACTTTGACATTTGATACTATTAACACGGATGTTGTGAATCTGTTCGCAGATTCATCATTTTTATTTTTATCGACTTTAAACTTGTATTGTATCTTCTTATTTTTTAGGCAAACAGAAAATAATTTTAATTAAAAAGAAATAGATACAAGGACTAGTGACACTAGACCTGAACCAGGTATGATCCAAGCGGGATACATCGATAAAACAGACCATGTGGACCAACCCTTATATGTCATCACAGGTGCAACCTAGCGAACCCGTGTATGGACGCGGAACCAAGTTACAATAAAGATGTTGAGTAAACATTGTAAAGAACAATTAGGGTATAAATTTAGCAAATAGATCAACCGCCAACACGGTATCAAAATTCAAGTGACAACAGCTTCCTGAATACAACAACAGGCATAAAAGCTCTTTCGAGCATTAACGGTATCCGAGTGGAGGCATACATGATACCTTGAAACCTGCGTATCTCAACAAATCTTGAGCATGAGAGAATCGAAGATATTAGACCACCAAACACATATCCGTAAGAACTCAGATTGAGAGACGAGTCCACACGACCCACCTACATAGAAATTTGGAACATGAGCAAACCACATCAAACAAAAGTACCAACAACATGCCTGCGAATCGAAATCACCATAGATTCAACGACGAACATGAAGTGAACCACCCGCAACCAGTAAAACGATGAAGGAAGAAGGTATCATAAGTGTTGAAGCAAAAATCCTTTTAAATTTGTTTTTAAATGATAAACAAATTATTGTATTAAAATTAAAATTATAATTTTATTTGGTTATTTAATGTGTGCTCTTGAGTGAATTTTATTAGAGATAGGAAAATTCAATTCTCACATTATGTTAAAGCCATGTGCCCTTTGCTTATTTAACGTGTGCTCTTTAATGGATTTTATTAATACATTGAAGTCCTATCTACCTACATCTAATCCAAAACACAGATAAAGATTGGTCACCCATTAGTGAGGTAACAAGTAGAGAGAAGAATAATGATGAAGGAGAAACATCAAAATGCTTGAATCCAAGCTCTAATTAACTTCGATGGTGATATACAACTTCTCACACTCTCTCCCTCCCTATCTCTCTAAAATGAGACTTAGGTATCAAAAATATATCTAAAATTCTAATTACATTCTTATATATACAAGTACAAAAAGTGTTGGTTCGCTCTCGCGATTTTTTTAAGTGGAGGAAAAAGCATAGCTGATCTTCAAAAGTCATTAAATCACCTTACTTTGTGGGCGCGAAGTGTTTCTTGATCAACGAATGTGCTATAGCCCTTCTCCCTAAAACCCCCTGAAATTGCTCGTCTTCACCTTGCCTAGCAAAGCTCCTTGCCCATAAATCCTTAAAACTCTCTGACTTGGCTCGTCTTCATCTCGCATGAACTCACCTAACAAAATTACTTGTATCCATATTCTTTGTTTTATTGTAATCATGTCTCGAACCTACAAAACTAATGGAAAATAATTTGGGGAGGAAGGGGGGTGTTATACAGTTTACTTGTTAAACAAGTCAATAAATGCTAATGAAAATAACATGATTTTAACACTTGTCAATGGTGAATGTTTGTCAATATCTTTCTTGTTCGATGCAGAAGATGCAACAAGATTGATAGAAGGTGTAGCTATTTTATGAAAATGCTCAAGTCAAACTTTATGGCATAATAGAAGAGTCTTGACTTCTTCAATGTTGTTAAGTCTAAATTTTCAACTTAGATTCATATTATTGAGGTAATTCCTAAAAAATAACACAAATACTCTTGGGAGATGAGACAATTCACCAATTACCGAATTGAATCAAATATAGTTTAAATTTTCCTACAAAATTATTAAAAAAATATGAATTATGTATACGAGTTTACTTCAAAGGATGACAAAAAATGAAGATGAGAAATTTTATAAGTACTAAATGTTGAAAAAGAAAAATTAGATAAACTAAAACGAAAAGTTGATATATTAAAGAGGATCAATCATAATTAGTGACCGAATTAAATTTTTGAAAAGAATTTTGATTGAACAATCAAAATTTTGGAAATAATAAAAAAACAATAAAGAAAGTTAGGTGATGCGAAAGTAAAAAGAAAAGCAGATAAAAGGATAAGCGGTTGAAACTCGAAGTAGCGAAGCTTTGTGTGGCGTGAGATTCATTCATTCCTCAGATCAAGAAGAAGAAGAAGAAGAAGAAGAAGAGATGGAGATGACAGCACAACAACTGAGCGAATACAACGGCACAGACCCATCGAAGCCCATCTACGTGGCGGTGAAGGGTCGCGTTTTCGACGTCACCGCCGGTAAATCCTTCTACGGTCCAGGTGGAGCTTACGCCATGTTCGCCGGCAAAGACGCTAGCAGAGCACTTGCAAAGATGAGCAAGAACGAAGAAGATATCACCTCGTCGCTCGATGGACTCACCGAGAAAGAGATCGGAGTTCTCAATGATTGGGAAACCAAGTTCGTAGCTAAGTATCCTGTTGTTGCCACCATCGTTAGTTAATTATCAATCATCATATTCTGAAGTATGTTTGTGTTGTAACTGTATGAATCTGTTGATGTTGATGAATTCCCTTTGTCCCGATAATAAATTGAACCTTTAATTTCTAGAACTAGAAAGGGGGTTTAGGGTTAATTTAATGCATCTGGTTAATGTAAAATGATACTCCTTATTTTACCTGTCTTTTAAATCAATCAATAAATTAACATTGGTGTGATTGATTACGGTTTAATTCATCTAGTATATTTGACAATTTGGAGTTTGGCCTAAGAGTAAAGTGTGGTGAATGATTGTTTTGGATTGATTATTGAATAAAAGTATGAGCGAAACCACTTGGTTTATTTATATATGTAAGGGGATTCTGCAAGGAATTCAAAATACTGGGTTACGTCTTTGTTGTAGGTTATTGAATAGTGCACGGATACGATGAAATTGATGAAAGCTCCAAAAGGATTTGATACAAGTCATTTTTTTTGCAGCATAGAGAGAGTGAAAGTTAAGTGATTGAAAGTGTGACGCCATCAAACTTTAATGTGTATGAGGATCTCTCTCTTTTTTGTGTGTGTGCACAAATCTGTGTTCTAAATACAAGTAAAATATAAGATTAGATTGCATCAATACATAAATTATTGAAAATTTGATATACATAATCATCAATACTAGAAATTGATTCAATATTTGAATCGATTAATTGTGTTTTACAAAAAATTATGTAACATGCCAGGACCGGTAAACATTTTTTGGGTACATTTCAACTAAATTGACCTAAAATTGAATTAACTGGATTAATTTGCCTGTTTATGACTAAGTTGTAAGGCTAATTAGCATTGAGCATGATGGCCCAACTTATTGCTTAAAGAGTGAACTTCTTCAGAACCTTATTTAGATCCGGGCCATGTTTTGCCAATTAGCATGTTGACATGACTTTTAAGAGTATCTTCAATGCTAACTAACAAAAACAGTGATGGTGATCTTGCATGTGTCTGAGTAGCATCCATGTGCACATCAATGTGGTCTTCACGTCACATGATGCAATTTTGAGGACCAAATCTCTCTTTTCTCTCACCAACTCATCTCTAAATATTGATATTTGACAAAATGGAAAAATATTAAGTTGATAACCAAATATATTTCAACACATATGTGGCACTTTTTTGTTTAATATTCAGAGTATCTCGTTTGGCAGGCTGTTTGATTAAGTGTTAGATCCATTTTGAGATAATAAGCATGTGGATTAGCGTTCATGTATGGGGAGAGGAGAAGAATGTGCGTTGTTGAGGAATCCAACCACAATATTCATTGAGCCTACACTATAGTGCATGAATGATCCAAGTTGTGCCATGGAATTCCAGATTATAAAGCAACATAGTAGTACTTAACAATGATCAAAGTTGTGCTCGTTGGTCCAAACCTATAATTAATTATTTTATTTTTTTCAAACCTTTACCAGACTTTCAAATGTAACATTGATGCATCGTTTTTCAAGAGCTGGAGAGAACGTGGCTAGAATTGGAATGTGTACCCACAGTGATCATGAATATTTTGTTGAGCGAAAACTCGTAAAAATGTTCCTCTGTTGACGGTTCGCGGGGTGGAGGCTTAGAGTTTGCTTCGAGCTATAAATTGGGTTGGGAGAGCAGGGTATATATCCTATGATAACATTTTTTAGCTTGATTTTAAAATACTCGTGTGGTTTTAATCGAGTTCAGAATAATGCTTCTGAATTTGGATCATTAACATAGGACTGTTAAATGTAAAAGGTCAAAGTCCATTGAATGAAAAAGAATAGAGTTAATTGTAATTATGATCAATGTCATTAAAAAGTTGACTTAATTGATAAAAGATTTACCCATATACTATAAAAATGTAGATTCAACTCATAAGAAAAACTTTTTTGATTGGTGATCTATAAGTAGCAGATGTGAAGTGTCTCTCAAATATTTAACTGAGTTTTACTGTTTTGGTGATTGTTGTAGCTTATGTCAACTTACCAGCGGTTCTCGCCCAGTCTTTATCCATAAATTGTCAATATAAAGCCAATTTATTTATTTACAATTGTTAACAATGACAAAACACAGAAAACAGTTATATTTCCCGAAAAAAAGAAACAAAACAAAATAAAGTATGGTTTTATCGGTATATTTCCTTTCAGAGTAAAACAGTTAAACAGTTATATTTCCTTTTAGAGTAAAATAGGTAAACAGTTATTCTTGCACATGGAAACATAAAAGGAGAAAGAAAAAAAAAAATGAGATCGTATCAAATCTAATCTACTAGAGCTGCACGCACGATACACTTTGGGGCTTTACAATAAGCAAAAGATATCAAATAATCTAAATAATAATTATTTATTATCATAACAACCGAATGAGAATCAATAAAACGAATAAATAAATAAATAAATAAGGAGATAAGAACAAAATCGAAGAGAGAGAAAAGGACAATGTTGTGTTTTCAGTCTTTCAACAGTCATCATCCTTCTTCTTCTTCTTCTGCCTGAGTTACTTCATTCAATTTCATTCCTTATCATTCTTCTTCTTCTGATCGTATCAATTTTCTTTTGCTTCTTCATTTTCTATCAATCGCTCTTCCTCTGCTCAGGTACGCATGCTTATTACTCTTCCTAATTTCTTTTACTTCTGCTCCTGTTTTTGTTATCTAATACTTTTCCTATGCATAATACAAATCTTGATTTTGATTTTCATGCATAATATAAATCTAATTACACTAAGTTGAACTCGTAATTTTGATAATTTCATTTTATATTGCAAACAATTAGTTTCTTCATATAATAATGCTTACCCTGTTTTGTTTTAATACAGAAAGAAGATATCAATGGGAATATATCTCAGTACTCCCAAAACTGAAAAGTTTTCCGAAGACGGCGAAAATGACCGACTTAGATATGGTTTATCATCAATGCAAGGCTGGCGTGCATCAATGGAAGATGCTGTGAGTTACTCTATTCAAACAATTTTTATAAATTGATTAAGGTTTCTTGATTTGAGGCTCATTCAACATTTCTACTGGTATTGTTTTAGTATGTGAGGATTGTGGTATATTTGTTGATTTTGGACAGTGTACTGGGCCTGACTTATCATTCTAGTTGAGAGATATTGATGTTATCAGGGTAACTGGAAAAATATGATTTTATCTTTTGTTTTATTGTTTGAAATGATTCAAAGGTTGATCCGGTGAATTGCAATTTCAGGAACAGATGTGGATGCCATCAATTATGCATTTAAGTTTGTATTCATGTTTCAATTCATTCAACTGATTTTGCTCGACTGAGATTGATCTTGTCTAGTACATTAATGTGCTGATGATGTTTTTACTTTGCTTTCGTTTGTTAGTATGCTGCATATACTAATCTGGATGGCTCTACTTCATGTTTTGGGGTTTATGATGGTCATTTCACTCCATTAATATGCTGATGATTTTTTACTTTCTTTTCTTTTGTTAGCATGCTGCATATACTGATCTGGACAAGTCTACTTCATTTTTTGGTGTTTATGATGGTCATGGAGGTAATATTTGAAAATGTTTGACTACTAGAATTGATGGCGGAATGCCACTTTCATTACTTTGTTTCAAATTCCAAATGTCTTCTTTCCATTGTGAAAAGTTCATAACCTTAAGGGTGTGTTTGGATTGATGGTGTAAGATGGAATGGAATAGGCTAGTTTAATATCATTCCATGCCATTCCATCCTATACCACCAATTCAAAATACCCTAAACTTGCAACTTATGCAAATAGGCATCTTTAACTTTAAAATTTAATTTCATTCCGATTAGTCCTTAAATAATTGGGATACAGATCTCAATAATCTCTAATAGAGCAAGAAGAGAATCCAAAAGAAAATGTCTAATTTGTAATGAAAGCTGTATTATGAATGCTTACTTAATCCAAAATTTTCAGGTAAGGTGGTGGCAAAGTTTTGTGCTAAGTTTCTTCACCAACAGATGCTGAAAAATGAAGCATACTTAGTTGGAGATATAGGAACCTCTCTTCAACAAGCTTTTTTAAGGTAGATGAAAAAAGAGTGTCATGTCTATGCTTAATAGCATTTCCTCAGCCTGTATTCCGTAAATAAGTGACAATTGGTTTCATGTCAGTTTGGCAGAAGTTGAATTTTTTGTGCTGTTCAAAACCTTTCATTTGGATCATCAGTTAAAACCTTTGTTTTGTATATCTTATTCTACATCATTTTCTCTTTAATGTATAAAGAAACATAGTTCATGAGTCTCACTTACAGTTACTTAAGTATGTTTCATGCATGAACCAATCAGGGAGTATGGAAAAACTATACATATCTTTTTTTCTAATGAGAAGCAGTAGCCTAGTTTTTAGTTACTGATCATGGTGTTGCATATTCTTCAATTTATTTTGTTCCAGAACTAACATCACAGAGTAGACATGAAGTGTGACATTATATCTTTTGTCTCCTGTTGTAATTGATATAGAAGGAAAAAGTTCTGGTGGTTCCTAGTGCGTAATGCTCTGTCTCCCCCTCTTAACTAAAATACGAAAAGAAACTTAGTTATAAACTGGTATTTTCAATACTATGCAGAATGGATGAGATGATGCGTGGTCAAAGAGGATGGAGGGAGCTATCAATCTTGGGAGATAAGATAAACAAGTTTAGTGGGATGATAGAAGGGTTGATTTGGTCTCCACGAAGCAGCAATGGTATTAACCGAGTTGATGATTGGGCTTTTGAGGAGGTAGGTCTGCCATTTGAAGGATAGTTTAATACTCAACAGTATCACAGCTTAATTGGATATACTTGGTAGTTAGGTGCCTGACAATGAGATATCATGTTCTTGGATAATAGTGTCATGTTTCTCCCGACATGCTTGTTTTATGCGAATCTATTATGCTATACATGTTCTGCATCTCTCTAATTTGAATTTATTTTTTGGAATCAGGGACCTCATTCTGATTTTTCTGGACCAACTTCAGGAAGCACAGCCTGTGTTGCAGTTATTAGAAACAACCAAGTTGTTGTTGCAAATGCTGGTGATTCGCGTTGTGTAATATCTCGGAAGGGCCAGGTAAATCTAGAATGGAAATTCTTTAATGTTTAATATGTTGAATGCTTGGATATATGCAGACAGACAATTACAGATAAATATAAAATGCTGCTTTCATATGCCTGAGTTGCTTAACTACTGCACATTGGTAAAAAATATGTGCCTCTTATTGAAAATGATTTGTCTCTTTCTCTGGCAGATTACATATTCTCAGTTATTTCTAAGTTACAAATCTTGCGGATGATTACACACAATGTTTAACGACGGCTTTTTCTGTAGGCATACAATTTGTCTAGAGACCACAAACCTGATCTTGAGATTGAGAAGGAAAGAATCTTAAAAGCTGGTGGTTTTATTCATGCAGGACGAGTGAATGGCAGCTTAAACCTTGCAAGAGCTATTGGTAACTTCCTATGGGATTGTGTACTTTTTTAAAGATTAATTTAAACCACCTTTTTTGTTGCCCCTCTTTTACCAATTTTAGTCCGCCCCCCGGGTTGTGGCCGGGGACTTTGTATCTTTAGCTCAGGATCATTCAGAAATTCGACGAATAAACTGAACAAATTTCTACTGTTTTTTTCCCTTGTATGCTGTATTTTGGTTCTTCACAAAGCATTAGGAGTTTGGTTTCAAAACACATTTAAAGATTTCAAATTTGTATAGCTGTCTGTTCCTAACACTGATTTCTTCAGATATCTTTTATAGGATTTGAGGGGTGAAATTGGGTATAATATAAATTTTCCAATCTTTGATATATCTCAATTCATTGTAGGTGACATGGAATTTAAACAGAATAAATTTCTTCCCGCTGAAAAGCAAGTTGTAACTGCCAATCCAGATATAAACACTGTAAGTTTGTCACTGTGATGCAAATCCACTAACTGTCTCAGTGATACACATACACTACACAGATGTGTCGCATTTTCCATTTTCTTTATGGTAGATCCCATAAATAGTATAATGCATGGTGTTATGAAGTTTTCATTTGTTATGGCTGATGTATTGTTTTTGTTATAACATTTGTTATAGGTTGAGCTTTGTGATGAAGATGAGTTTATGGTGCTAGCTTGTGATGGCATATGGTACTTATGTTATACTTTTATATCTCCATATGATTCTGAATGTTGTGATGTATTTGAGAGAGATCAACAGTTTACACAATTAAAATGTAATAATTAATAGGATTTCCATTCTAGGCACACATATAGGCAGACAATATTATGTCTTTATTCCTTGGCGTGGGAAAAGTGCATTGTTTCATGCCTCTATATGAGTAAATTACACTGATCTCCTCATGTTTAGACACTGATGGAAACGCTAGTTTCATAGTTCACTCAGAATTTTTTACTGAATAAATGCCTTCTGCTTAATTATTTTGCTAGACACATGTGAGTTGAAGTCTTACTATTGTTGACACTTGGTTTGATTCTGGAATTAGTTTCGGTTGCACATGCCTCTCGTACTGCCTTTCTTAAAATAATAATTTGTTTCCTTGGATCATTTCAGGGACTGCTTGTCAAGTCAACAATTGGTAGATTTAGTTCATGAACAACTGCGTTCGGTGAGATCTAAGTTTTTAATTTCTTTCCTAATAAGAAGATAAATTATTAAATTTATAATAGCTGTCATAGTTATTCAGAGAGTGGTTATGCTTATCAATGATATTGAATGCAGTACTTGGTACTTCCACAGATATGCATTCTGCTATTTTTGCTTGCAATTAGTGTGGGAGGATCAATAAAGCCTTCACTCAGTAACACATAACGTTTCTTTACCATGGACAGGATCCATGATGTTCTACACCCATTGATGCACTAGGCTTTAATGACCATTGTCTTTTATGACGTCTAGAATTTCATGTAATGCACTAGAAGGTCTGGATAATGCATCCTATTAATCAACTGATCTGTAATTATGCTGCAGGAAACGAGACTTTCTACAGTGTGTGAAAGAGTACTTGACCGGTGTTTGGCACCATCAACTGCTGGTGGCGAAGGATGTGATAACATGACCATGATCTTGGTGCAGTTCAAAAAACCTGCTCAGTCCAGTGTACCTGCAGAAGAGCAATCATCATCAAACGAACCAGCTGAATCACATGTTGAACCGAAAGTGGAAAGTAGCGAAGTTTAGTACTGTATTCTGTAGTAACAGTTCAAATATGTGCATTCTATGTATAAAAGACACAAAGTTCAAATACCCCTTTCTATATATATATATATATAATGTATAATAGACACACAGACCAGCGTATGTATAGTATTAGTGTACACCAGTGATATATTGCATCTGAATGCCCATTCTCCTTTCATCTAACACTATGAAGTGCCCAGTACTTGTGTTCTCGTGTCTATTTTTCACTCCTAAAGCTTGTTCTGCATGATTTACAAGCGCCTTCAAGTTGATAGTAGAGGCCTAGAGGGTAGAGCAAGAGAAAAAATAGTAACTATAAGGCAAATACTATTTGAAGTTGTTTTTTCAATTTATAATCCACCTTCGCTTGCAATTACCAGTAGCCATCAGAAAAGAAAAAAACAGTTACAATATAGTGTTGTTTCTCTCAACAAAAAAAGTGATAATAAATAGAGTGATGTTTTCTTGTACATTAATATTGTCATCAGGCATGCTTATGTGTTATACACTTCATCGGTAGAGTGCGAGATGGTACATGGCGGCAGAGGGGGCGAGGCGGAGGTGCTAGGTGTAAGGTGTAGAGCATGAAAGATCAGAGCTTGTTCATCGTTTACAAAATGAAAGTGAATTAACATTATATTTGAAAGTCAGCAATCAACCATATACTTTTTAGTGAGTTGTGAAAAAAATGAATTGCATAAAAAATATTAATAATTTTTTGTATAAAGCAATATAGTGCAGAAGAATCAAGTGAAAATTAAGTTATGACGTCCTAACTAGGTTGACAACCTATAACTATCTTCCTTGAAGCTTGGGGG
>Ga0209282_1001796_pt1 | contig 12036 bp, 14 predicted proteins | sample Mtrugardesep15_FD_187529 | JGI IMG/M metagenome (GOLD analysis project Ga0209282, IMG submission 187529) | Root nodule microbial communities of legume samples collected from California, USA - M. trunc garden sep15 (SPAdes) (version 2) | ecosystem: Host-associated > Plants > Roots > Nodule...
CTGAATTGTATCATTCTTGATTCCCACAGTGTTGTTAAAGTTCTAAATCCTAGTTACTATTACTTCTATTAATTGGACAGAATTGTCAGTTTTTCAACATTATTTCTTGCAACAGTTTTGTGATTGATTATCATAGAATGATACAATTCAGTAAGTAGGCTTTTTGTTTTGCATTTTCCTTGCTGATTTATTTTTTTTCTAATCTCTTGATGTGACCAGATGTTGTGTCTATTCCCAAAACAAATGAAAACTTCCGTCTTCTGTATGACACCAAGGGTCGGTTCCGTCTCCACTCTGTTAGGGACGACGAGGCAAAGGTTTGTCTCGTCCTTCACAATCTCTTTAATTTCAACTCTAATAATGAAATTTCCCCTTGTATTGTTTTGTTTTAAATTCGTGCTTTATCTATTATATATCACACCCTGTTTACCAATGCACATTGTCACTCACTCACACATTGCTTGAGTGTTTGATCGACAAGACTAATTTTAGACTTACATCCGTAAATTAAAAACTTTTTAGAGCATATGCTAGGTAGCACTGACACTTTCGATTGAAGATGTTTCCGGACACATGTGTTTGATACGACATTGACATGTGTAGTTACATACAACTTTTACTTTCTTAAATTATTATTGTTGTGTGCATGTCATTGTCCATGTCGAGTCTGTGTCAGTATTTGTACTTACCTAGGGTATAAGCCTTCGTGGGGACTTCTCAGTTCTCAATGTTCACAAAATACTAATATCAGATGCATACAGGAAATAATATTTTTACAAGTGTCTTTTGAGATGCTAGCTGATCATTACCATAACTATATTTCAATTGTTCTTTGCTTCTGTATTCTTATATTCTTTCATTTTGGCAGTTTAAGCTCTGCAAGGTTCGATCTGTTCAATTCGGACAGAAGGGCATTCCATATCTGAACACCTATGATGGCCGCACCATCCGTTATCCAGATCCACTAATTAAGGCTAATGACACCATCAAACTTGACCTTGAAAACAACAAGATCACTGATTTTATCAAGTTTGATGTTGGGAATGTTGTCATGGTTACCGGAGGAAGGAATAGAGGTCGTGTTGGTTTCATCAAGAACAGAGAGAAACATAAGGGAACTTTTGAGACTATCCATGTTCAGGATGCAAGTGGTCATGAGTTTGCCACTCGGTTGGGCAATGTGTTTACTATTGGCAAAGGAACAAAACCCTGGGTGTCTCTTCCTAAAGGCAGAGGTATCAAGTTGACTGTTATTGAAGAGGCTAGAAAGAGGCAGGCTGCTCAAAATGTAACTGCTGCTTAAATTTTTTGATCAAATTGCATGGCTAGCAGATTGTAGGTATTTTAAAATGAGTGAGCATTTTTGTTGACTGGGAGGTTTTTTTGGTGAAGTGACTGAGCATATTTTTTATTTTCATTTTCATTGTACTTGTCCAATTCTGAAGTGTCTTCATGCTATTTCAGTTTAATTGCCTTTACGAATATTATGGTGACATGTTCTTCATCCTATTATTTTCTTCTTTGTATTCCGTTGTTGTGATGTTTAACATGGTCATGATTTTGATCCTTTGTATAAACTATGGTTAAGGAATTGAAAGCATGTTATTAGGGGATATAGCTGCATATGGAGACGGTCTCACTGGATTGCCGGTTTAACCTCAAAACGACCATGATTTAAAATATCATCTTTTTGTCAAATAGTAGTGTTAGTAACATTTTCTTTTGAACAAACTCTCTAATACTCACCCTCCTCTTATTGGTTTTAATCATCGTGGGTCTACACTTAGGAAATAAAACCCACACAAAGTCGTGCCTCAACAATTAACTATAGCAAAATCTGTAAGAGATGAATTTAAGAGATGTCTTAAGCCTCAACTTGTAAAACTGCATGGACATTCAAACATGAAATTCACAAAGATGTTGCATATACTTTTATTAACCGTTACTTTGTAATATGTTGTTTGTATGTTTTACAATCAGTGATTTAATTTTTTTTGGGTAGATGGACGTCAAAATTGCTAAACATACAGACAAAAACTTACACATAAGCTCATAAATCATTGAGAAACATTGGTTGAGAAAGAAAGAAATCTATTTATAGTTGAACACCCAATAATTATGGTTATTCATATACAAATTCGTGGTTAATGAGTTTTTATATCTAATATATTTATTAACCATACATTGAACATAAATAACTTTGAACAACAAAATAATTAACCACTTTAAAGTCTCAAAATTTAGTACTCCTTCCATCTGCATATGATATGTTAACTATTTTACATAGATTAAGAAAATTGTATAAATAAAAGATAAGTAATACTATCTCCATCCTAAATTATAACTTGACAATTTGACACAAATTTAAAATGTTATACTATATAAAAAAGAGAAATTATGAGTTACTTTATAAAATTATTCTTTAATTAATGGTATGGTAAAAATAAAATAAAAGAATTTAAAAAAAAAGTTTTTTTAATGACAAATGTTAATATATTAATTGTTATCTTAGTTTTTTCTCTTTGTCAAAATTTCAACCTTAGACCTCCGACCAAACTTCGGCTAACACAAAAAGATTTTTTTTTGTTGATGAAAACACAAAAAGAAATTAAAATAATTATAATTAATCTATGCGATCATATCTCACTCAGAAGGAACATTGGAGTATGTATTAACTTGGTGGAATTTTTAGATTATTTGAAGGAAAAAAGAAAATTTAGTACCAACTTTTCTTTTTCGATATAGAGGGAGTACCATTTCTGTAGTAAAAAGCCAAAGAATATTCCGGTTAATTTAATCTGAAAAAAAAAAGAAAAAACTAAAAAGAATTAAGTTATTCGGCAGAAAGTCTTTAAAATGCAACTGGAGAGTATTTCCAAGATCCATAGATAGATCTTGAAACCAAAAATCATCCATCCATCTATGTCTTCTCCGACAAGTCCCTTTTCTGATGAAGATATTCCAGACTGTAGAATAGAAACACGATATATTATTGAGTTTCAGAGGCGAAGATACACGTACATCTTTCACTTCACATCTTTATGCTTCTCTTCGAAACGCTGGATTCACCGTTTTCAAGGACGATCGCTCGCTTCAAAGAGGAGATTACATCTCAGCATCACTACTGCAAGGGATCCATGGTTCTAGAATTTCTGTTATCGTCTTCTCTAAGAACTATGCAGGTTCACACCTGTGTATGCGAGAGTTGCACGAGTTAATGAGAAGATCCCAAAACATACGGTACTGCTTGTTTTCTATCATGTCAATTTAATCCTGAAGTCTATGAAAATCCATCAACTTAGTATTGAGGACTAAATTGACGGATTTTATATAGGACTACTTGATTTACATGTGTTTATATATATTGATTAGGACTAAACTGAAGAGAGACTATAGTTTAAGGATTAAATTAATGGTTTATTCTAGTTTAATTAATGTTTTTCTAGTCATGCACAAAAGTTTTCATTTTTTTGTCAAGGAATCTTACTAGTTAGTATCAAATGGCCAAGGATCCGGCCACTCAAAATTTCAACTATTGTTAGCATTCAACAAAAAAATAGTTGTAGGTAATAATAGGGCTAATGTTATAATAAGTTTAGTAAAGATATGTTGTGTTGGACGTGTGCTAAGACTAAACAAAATGCGATCATACATGACATCATTAGAGAGAATGTTAGGGTAACACCTATCGTAGAAAAGATAGTGGATATTCAACTTAGGTGGTTTGGGTATGTAGAAAAAGACCTGTAGATTTTGTAGCAAGGGGAGTAGATCAGATGAAGGGTAGTTAAATCACCAGGCATAGAGGAAAACCTATAAAAACTTTAAGAGAAACTATTTAGAAAGATCATTAATGAGTTGGATTGAGATATAGTACAATATTACGGCGTTGTTTGATCTATGTAGCCGACCCTACTTAATGAGATAAAACTTGGTTGTTGTTGTAAACAAATGGATGAACTTTAATGTGAAAAAAGTAAACAATAAAAGAAAATGGGAAAACACACACAGAGAGTTATCTAATATGATATTTATTGTGAGCATGGCTCCATGATGACTTGCCATCTATTCAACCAAATGGAACAATGATCTTCACATATTATGGATATGTGAGCTTACCCAACAAGTTTATCAAAAAGCTTAATCCCATGTTTGAAGACATATGAATGGTCTTATGTGAAACTATGGCAATATATAGCAATAAGAGACCAACAAATAAAAAAAATAATCAAAAGTTTCAAATATACAACGAGGCAACAAAAAGTCATTGCACTAAAGTGAAATATATGTACTTGGCCAAAAAAAAAAAGTCATTGTACTAGTTCTATCATATTGTATGTCGGTGTCATGTCGGTTCAGGCACTGACGCGTGTCCGATACCAGAAAGCACCTAATCCGGAGAGTGTCCATGGCTCCATGCTTCATGGTTCATTGGCCATTCACACCCCTTTGAGTTTTGACCTTTTGTTTATATTAAGTTCTTTTGTATTTTCTTTCTTTTCTTCTAAAGTGTCCCAGTTCTGCATAAATACTCTTGTGCATGTGAAAGAATCATTCCCTGTTTGCTTAATATGTGACCCATGTAGCATGAACACTCGTCGGATTAGGCGCGTCTGGTGTCGTACATGTGTTGTGTCTGACACCGACACATGATTACACTGAATTATGTGGTTTTCTTAAATTATTAGGGGTGTCAACGTGTCGTTTCCGGTGTCCGTGTCCGTACCCGTGTTTCATAGTATGTGACATATAGGTGACATCTTAAGCTTTTATTTTATTTAAATCTCCTATTTCTTGCCATGTTGTCAATGTACTAAATGATAACTACGCCCACAATTTGTTTCTGAATAAGCTACTGAACAATACTTCCTGATTCTTTGCAAGGTTTTGGAAACAATATCAACTTCCACATACACATAAACGATTATACTTTTCTTACTATAATGTGCCATTTACTTTTGGCACATACACAAATGTAAATATGCATAATAAATAAATATGCATTTTTCATTGGTTTCTTTTTTTTTTCATAGGAATGAAAGTGAGGATATCAAGGATATTGTTGAAAAAGTTACACATTTGCTTGACAAGATAGACCATTGTTGATCATCCAGTTGGAGTCAAATCTCGAGTGTTAGATATGATTCAACTACTGGACATCCCATTTTCAAATGATGTTCTACTACTAGGGATGTGGGGTATGGGAGGTATTGGTAAAACAACTATTGCAAAATTCATTTACAATAAAGTTGGCCGCAATTTTCAAGGTAGGTGCTTCCTTGCAAATATTAGGGAAGTTTGGGAGCAAGATGTTGGACCAATATATTTAGAAAAACGTATTTTATATGATATCTTCAAAGAAACCACAACCAAGATACAAAACATTGAATCAGGTAAATCTGCATTAATGGAAAGACTGTCATAAAAGAGTTCTTCTTGTACTTGACGATGTGAATAAATTGGACCAACTCAAAGCTTTGTGTGGAAGCCGTAAATGGTTTGCTTCAGGGAGTAGAATAATCATCATAACCAGAGATAAGCAAATAACTAGAGGGGATAGAGTTAACCAAGTATACATAATGGAGGAAATGGATGAAAGTGAGTCTCTTGAGCTTTTTAGTTGGCATGCATTCAAGAAAGCGAGTCTAAGAAAATTTTGCTCAAATTTCTAGAAATGTTGTCGAGTATTATGGGGGACTGCCGCTGGCTCTGGAAGTCCTTGGGTCCTACTTGTTTGATAGATGGGTAACAGAATGTGAGTGTGTATTGGAGAAACTCAAGAGAATTCCCAATGATCAAGTGCAAACGAAGTTGAAAATACGCTATGATGGTTTAAATGATGATACCGATAGAGATATATTCCTTGACATAGTTTTTTTCTTTATTGGGATGGACCGAAATGATGTTATGGATATATTAAATGGTTGTGGTGCAGAAATCAGAATAAGTGTCCTTGTTGAGCGAAGCCTTGTAACTGTTAATGATAAAAACATGCTTGGAATGCATGATTTGCTACGAGATATGGGAAGAGAGATCATCCGTGATAAATCACCAAAGAAACTCGAGAAGCGTCGCAGGATATGGTTTCATGAGGATGTTCTGGATGTGTTGTCAGAACAAAACGTAAGAACCCCTTATACTTTTTCTTTTTATTCTGGATTTTAAACATCTAAAGCTTAAAGATGCAAAACAAACATATATGAGCTAGCTGTCAACATTCATCTATTCTGTTGGTTAATACAAAAGCTTTGAATATTAGTTTGGATGTTAATCGTTTTGTGCTTCCAGTAAAATTGTTTGTTTTCATCACAAGTTTTATCTGCCTTATATCCTTTAGTTGTGCGTATTTTACTTCTTGGTTCATTATGTTTCACAGGGTACACAAGCTGTTGAGGGACTGGTTTTGATTTGACACCTAATGCAAAATGTTTTAGTACCAAAGCATTTGAGAACATGAAGAAACTCAGATTGCTTCAACTTTCTGGTGTACAACTTGATGGAGATTTTAAATATCTTTCAAGAAATTTGAGATGGCTGTGTTGGAACCGATTTCGTTTAACATTCATTCCTATAAACTTTTACCAAAGAAATTTAGTTTCCATTGAGCTAGAAAACAGCAACATCAAATTTTTGTGGAAGGAGATGCAGGTATTAATTTTAAGTTAAATTTTTTGCATTTTATGAATTGTTTTCAATTTTCATTTTTATGTAGACAGTTTTCATCTGTTTCTCAACCTGTCTAATTCTGCCAGTACCTTCAGTAAAAATATTCCAATTGTCTAAATTGTAAAGCTTATTACTTTAACGAAACATTAGTTCCATTAAATTGTAAACTTAAATGAATTGGGAGATGGGTTTAAATTTGATTCACTTCCAAGTATTACATTTTTTTTTTTTTTTTTTTTTTTTTTTACTTTTTTTTTTTTTTTACCTCTTATCTGACGTTTTAGTGCTTTATAAAAACTCAGATTTCCTATGAAAAGGTATGAAATGGTCATGATAATGGAACTTCTCTTATAATTTGGCAATTCATAATTGGATGATAGTTTTAAGATTTACAGAAAGATTGCAAAGGAAAGGATTGTAATCTTTGACTATTTGAGTAAAGAAGCTTTCAGTTTAAATTTCAAACCTATCTGTTATGGCATACTTTTAAATTCTCATCAGAATGCTCATACATGGAACATTACATTTGGAAATGTAGCCTTGGTTGGAAAAATAATACTTTACCATTTTATATTGGTGCTAAAAACAATGAGTCAATGACACTACACCCATATAAATATTTTACTTACCACTCAAGGTTAGTCATGATTGTAACTGCTTTTATTTATATATTTATTTAAGCTTCTTGCCTAAGTTCTCTTCGTAACATTTTTGTTCTTGCAGAGGCTGGAGAATCTAAAATTTCTCAATCTTAGTCATTCTCATTGTCTAGTAGAGACCCCAGATTTTTCAAACATGCCTAATCTTGAAAAGTTAATACTCAAAGATTGTCCAAGGCTGTCTGAGGTATCCCATACAATTGGACATCTCCATAAAGTTCTCATGATAAATTTGAAAGATTGTATTAGCCTTCGTAACCTTCCAAGAACCATCTATACGTTGAAATCTCTGAAAACTCTCATTCTATCTGGATGTTTAATGATTGACAAGTTGGAAGAGGACTTGGAACAAATTTGAAAGATTGTATTAGCCTTCGTAACCTTCCAAGAACCATCTATAACAAATGGAATCTTTAACCACTCTGATTGCAGATTGCAGATAACACTGCTATAACACAAGTATCCTTTTCACTAGCAAGGTCAAAAAGCATTGGATATATTTCCTTGTGGGGCTATAAAGGATCCTCACGTGAAACGTGAAGTATTTCCTTCTATCATACGGTCTTGGATGTCACCAACAAATAATCTCTCATGTTTAGTTCAAACACCTTCTGGCATGTCATCTCTTATTTCTTTAGATGCATCAAGAAGTAGTTCCCACAGTCTGTCATCTATTTCCGAGGTCCTTAGAAGGGTTCTAGGTCTTTTGGTAGTGTGTGGCTCAGAACTTCAACTTTCACGAGATGCAATTTTGGATGCTTTAAATGCAACGAATTCTAAGGAATTGGAATCAACTGCAACTACATCACAAGTATCAGTTTTAGAGTCTTCTAAATTAATTGAATATTGAGGTCTCTTCTAATTCGAACGGGAATGAATTGATCAAGCCGCCGATATTCTAAAACTAAGCATCTTACAGGTTTCTATCTCCCTTTTGTTATATTTTTATACATACAATATTAGAACAGTAAGTTTCGTATAAAAATAGATGAGCATTTTAAAGTCTTATAGTTCTGGTTGTTGAATTATTTTTGATAATACCAATTATGTCTAGAGCCGAGTGTACTGTGGTGTAGTAGTTGGCACTTCTAGTCCCCTTCCCGGCTACTGGACCACTTCAGTTCTTTGGGTACTACGGACCCCCTCTGCCATCCATTGCGGCAGAGCCGTTTCATGAGGGGGGAGGGGGGGGCTAAGCGCAATTTTTACTTCAGAACACCGTCAGACAATCATATTTTTTTAATGATAAAAATGATTATGTTATGAGGAAGATTACATCTTTAATTGTTGAATAAATGATAATGTGATATTAATATATTAGTCCAATTTTGAGCCTACTTTCACTTTTTACAGAATACGATTGTCAAGTCTTGTGGTGGTTTCTTGCTCCCTGGTGATAACTATCCAAATTGGCTAACCTTCAATTCTGAAGGTTCTTCTGTAATTTTTATAGTTCCTCAAGTGAAAGGGCGTAACTTGAAGACAATGATGTGCATTGTCTATTCTTCAAGCCCAGATAACATAACATCAGACGGCCTAAAAAATGTGTTGGTGGTAAATCACACGAAGACCACCATTCAACTCTATAAGAGAGAGGCATTATCGTCCTTTGAAAACGAGGAGTGGCGGAGAGTAGCATCAAATATGGAACCTGGTGACAAAGTCGAGTTTGGGAACAGTTTCATTGTGATGAAGACAGCAGTTTATCTCATATATGATGAACTAGTTGGTTAAAATATGGGGAAATGTCATGCACCAGATAAGAATGTTCTTGTTGGTGGTGATGATGAAAATGAATGTCCTGCTAAGAGGATCACTCTTCAACTAGAGCCGGCAGATGATTTCAACCAAAAACAGGAAAGAAGAAAACTTGACTGAAGATGAAACACGTGAAATAATTGCCAGGTAATATTTAATTTGAATTAATGGCCAATTTGGTTCTGCAATTTTTCTGTGCTTTTAGGTTAATCCCCCGAAATAAGAGAAATTCAAAGGATAGCTATGTGGAGTAAAACGACAGACAGTCTATCATTTCAGAGAGCTGCTTTGAATTTTCTTATTTCTACAATTTTAAAGATCATTTTGGGGGTTTATAAATTTAATTCTTATAGTGCCTGATTGATGAATTATAGTTTGACTGTGAATTGCAGGTTTTATGTGTAGATTCGTGGTGGCTACTACTCCTCTTATTGATGAAGCATGTGGTGCCCTAGGAAAGTCAAGTTGGCTTGGATCTTGGTTTCACAGAAGTCCATCTTGAGCTTGATTGGGAATCCCTAATCCTAATGCTTTAATGGGAGTAAAATAAGGAAACCAGGATACTTGATGATTTATCAACAAAATTAATTGTCTACTTCAACAGAATTTTCAGGTGGAAATCAGCCCGGATCTTGTTCTCATTGAATGCATTCAAAATGCTTCAAGTAGAATTCAGTTTATCCGTCCCAATGAGCTTAGCTCACTTGGTAAGGGACAATGCATAATTTATGCAGAGGCTGGGGTTCGAACCCCGGACACCCCACTTATTCACCTTTAAGGTGAATTTCTTTAGCCGCTAGGCGACTTGACCAAAAATAAATAAATTCAGTTTATCCTTACAGTATAGTTTAATAGTTTTGCCTCTGCTGCATTTCCTCAAAAAAAATGTATCTGTTAGTAAATAAACCTTTTTATGGACCGTTTGCTCAGTTTGTGCTCTTGTTTATGCTTTTACTTTTCTCATAGTCTTGGACACAGATCTATCATGCTCAAAAAAATTTGGCATGCTCAATGTTGATGTCATCTTCATTTTCAAATCAGAGAGAGCTTGGAGGTAGCGCGTTTACAGTTAAGGGAGATGAGCCATTGGGCCAGAAAACCCTTGCATGCAGATTGAACTTGCATGCTTCAATACGAAGTAGGAATGTCACAGAGATTGGACACAGCTTGAGCAAACGTTTTAGTGGTATTTTGATTAGGTTTTGATGTGTTTTTAGCTTGATAAGAGGTTTTAGTGTTGTTGGTGACATCTTTCCATGAAACTGCGTGATTTTTGGCTAAAGTATCTGAGGTATCATACGAGGGTTTGGGATTAGGGTTTGTGACTGGAGCAACAGTAACAAGTTGTTTTTCTGGTGAATCAAGGGAAGAATCAATGAAACGAAGACATGGCCAGGTTACAATCACAAGATTAGTCATGATTGGAGAAGGATCGGGGAAGGCAGTGGTGGTTGGAGGCTTACCTAACGGTGAAGAAAGGTTGAGAAGTTGGCAAGTGAACACTGATAACTGATAAGAAATCGCAAAATAATCGCCAAAGCAAAACATATTTTTTCCTTTTTTTAAATGTCTTAATTTAGTAGTAAAGAAAAAAGTAAAATTAGGATCCAGTTAATTTAACACTTTTATTATGGTCTCTTCGTCACCCCTTTTGCTTAAAATATCATGATTTCGGTTAATATAATCTATTTTGGTTTCTTTTTAAAAAAAACTATTGACCTGTTTGTATTGTTACAGATATAACGTGAGGAACATAACTTGAAACTGACGTTGATAATATTTGATTGAAGGAAATAAATTACGGTTTGAAATTAAAATTGATAATCGTTTTTGTACATATATTTTTAAAATTGCAACATGTTGCGCAACTGATAGTATTTGTTTATATATTCAATTATGGGTTTTTCATGCAAATTTGCACATGTTAAGAAGTTTAAATTAGTAACTTTACATTGGAACTTGTACATTTTGTATTTAATATGAAATTTTTCAATAAATAATTGTTGTTTTCAATAAAAACTTGCTACTTTTAATTGACTTAACATATGCAAAAGTATTTTTGCCTTATAATTCAAATTTTATCTTGTTCTTAATTTTAATCATTCTCTTTTACTCTCTCTAAAAATTCATTCTTACGCAAATAATGTTAATGAAAGACATTTGTCTAAAATCAACAAAAATAATTTATATCACCTTGTAGAATTGATTTGTTGATGTGATGTTGAAATTAAATTCAAATTAATTTTCCGTTGAAAATTGCTTTTCTGACATTCAAAACGTCATATTGACACATGAAAATGACATTTTTACCCCAGCGGTAGTTAACTACCGCTGAAAAACCGGCAGCAGTTAACTCTGGACCCCAATGGTAGTTAACTACCACTTAATTCATTTCTATACAGCCAGTTAAGTACGTTTGCCGGTACCATTCTTTTTTTTTTTTTTTTTTTTTTTTTCTTCTTCCTTTTCCACTTAGATCTGGACAACTTTGTGGAAAAGAATATGGGATATGTTATCTGTGATTCAATTGAAAAAGGTTCTTTTTCAATCCTGCTAAACAAATTTGTTGTTCTTTTTCCATAAACATTACTGCAAACAGAGTTGTTATTGTTACTACCTCGTTCTAATTGATGATGAACACTTGACATGTGATTATGAATTCTAGTTCTAGAATTTTTTGCCGGTTCAACAGAATTTCTACAGTTTCTTTGATGACACCAACGACGATAGATTAAAATTAAGACTATGGTTGAAACGCATCCAATTGTGGTTTCTTTGTATTTGGATTTTATATGCATAAAGTTTTTGTTGTGGACATTGAATTGAAAGAGTTTGGGTTTGGAGAAAAATGAAGAAAAAAATGAATGAAAAAATGAGAAAGTCGAGGAATATGTGATGCAAGACTGGCAAAAGAAATCAATATACATGCTCCACTGTAGTTAACTACCGCTGG
>Ga0209282_1001797_pt1 | contig 12036 bp, 3 predicted proteins | sample Mtrugardesep15_FD_187529 | JGI IMG/M metagenome (GOLD analysis project Ga0209282, IMG submission 187529) | Root nodule microbial communities of legume samples collected from California, USA - M. trunc garden sep15 (SPAdes) (version 2) | ecosystem: Host-associated > Plants > Roots > Nodule...
GGTTCTTGCAAGAAAAGCCAAGAATCAGTATACCTGGAAAGGTTTTGCGGCAATTCCTGTTGCTTTACAGGAGCTTAAGGTAATTTCAAATTTAAGGATTCAATTCCTTCTTAATTTAATTTTTTTTGGGATTTAATAATTGTATTTTTTATTTATTTTGTAATTGTGTTGATTTTGGAATGGGTTTTTAGGAAGAGGGTTTATGGCAGAATCTCAATTCTTCACAAGAAGGTGGCAATGAAGATGTGAAGGTGAGTTCTATTTTTACGTACATAATTTAATTTTGTGAGAAGTATAATTGGTTTGTTAGGATTGTTGTTAAGTAATTTTGTGATTTAGGTATCGGATGAAGAGGACGAGGACGAATTGTTATCCCAAACCACTGGAAGTCAGGGTGAATCATTATCCCAACCAACTGGAAGTCAGAATGACAATCAAAACCCTAATTCCGCTTTTCCCAGATCTTTGAAAAATGGTAACTTTTTTTTATTTTGGTACAAACATGTTTGAGATTTATGAACCTGTGTTTTTGTTGTGGTATATGATATTGTCCTGTCTTGTAATGTTTTATTAAAAAACCAGATTTCCAGTTTATTCTTCTTAATGCATTATAGGTCAATAGATTAATTTGTTTTTCTTCAAATTTTGGGTCATTGAATTAGCCTTTAATGATTTAAAAATGTCATCATAATTTAGATTTTTTAAGAAAAACAAGAGTGGTGATAAGTTGAATTTTTGAGGAACTACTTTAATTCCAGAATTTTTGAAACATGGGTTTGGAACAAACTTTTATGACGTAAGTTTTAGCCAACTTTATTTTGCAAATTGCAAAAACAATTCTCTCTGCATGTTATTAGTAATTATGTTTGACAAAAAATGTGTTTTTAAATAACCCCAAGTTAACTAAAGAAGGGTTCAATCCAATTTTGCTGGGTAAGCATAAGTTGAGGGGTCTTTGACCTCAATCTACACACACATTAATACATTGTTGGTTCAAGTTTTCTTCTACATATTGTATGCTATACCAATAATATGTCTTTTGTGCATGATTGCTAGAGATTTATTTTTACTTTTGTATCCTCAGAACAATCCCAATTCTCATCAGATGGTTCAAGTTTAGAAAGTTTTATTTTCTTAGGGTTAGGAAATACCATTTACATTTGAACAAAACAACTTTTAAAATCATATGATACTGTTAGTGATTGTGACTGTTACTAGCACCAGAGAATGATGATTTAGTTAAAGAAGAGCACTCACACTTATAGGTCTATGCAATCACGATGCCATTGTTTATTGAATTTTATAATATTTTTACTTGTAATCGTTTACAATTTTTTATTGAATGATTTACACCTTTCTCTAATATATAAGGAGGAGGTGGACTTAGATTTGGCACTGATTGCAATTTGAGGCTCACTCTTTTACTCTAATGTTTTGCAGACAGAAGGGAAAAATCTCTGGCGCTGCTTACTCAGAATTTTGTCAAGCTCTTTGTCTGCTCTAACGTGAGAATTGCCAAGTTTCTTGTTCATTTCAAGCTGATTTATGTCTTTAATATCCATGCAATATATCTGATATGTTAAACATGTTGACTAACAATAACCACTCTACTCTGCAGCTCGAAATGATATCCCTTGATGATGCAGCAAGGTTGTTGCTTGGAGATGCATATAATTCATCAACAATGAGAAGTAAGTAATATAGAATGAATTACCAATTTGTTTGTTTTTTGTTAACAAAAGAGTCAGCGACGAATCTTTTCACTTACAGTCCCATCTGGCCTTGCAGCAAAAGTTAGGCGCCTTTATGATATTGCAAATGTGCTAACCTCCATGAACCTTATTGAGAAGGTAATATACTCCTTACACTTTTCATTTTATATTTTATATTTGTTCAAATTTACTAGCAAATAGTAGTGAGAATGAGTTTCACATTTCCTCTTTGCATTGATTTGTTTATTGATTATTGTCACTCTACAAATTGATGCAGACCCATACCACAGATACAAGAAAACCAGCATTCAGGTGGCTAGGCTTAAAAGGGAAGACATTGAATGAGGCATCACTTTACAATTCAAAACAAAATGAGTCTAGGAAAAGGGCGTTTGGAAATGACGTCACAAACATAAGCTTTGCCAGGAATAGAACGGACTTGTTCATGGGTGGGGACTTCAAGAAGCAAAAGACAATGGAAAATGATAGTGGGCTATGTCAGGAAGATGTGAAACAAGGCATAAAACAGACTTCAGCTAGCTATCAATTTGGTCCTTTTGCTCCTGCCTTTGTATCCAAAGCTGGAACTTCTGAGAATAAAGTGAAGCAGGTTCATGACTGGGAGAGTCTCGCTACTGAACATTGCCCTCAGTATCAAAACCAAGGCAATTAAGCATTTTCATCTCTGCAAACAGTAAAAAATGACTTCTTTTTTTTACACTGACAATTCATTATTCATTCACTAAACTATTTTGCAGCAAGTGATACTAGTAGTTTTCTTTTGATGTTGTTTCATAGTTGGGCAGATTTGTTATGTTTAATCTTTATGCAGTGGCTTGATTACTGAATATGTTATCGAAAATTCAACTAATCTGTTATGGTTTACTTTTTCTGCAGCTTTGAAAGAACTTTACTCTCATTACATGGAAGCATGGAAATCTTGGTACTCTGAAGTTGCTGGGAAGAGGTCAACGCAAGTTTTGTAGTAACTTATATGTAACAAAGTCAAATAAAATAGTTTTTTCGAAAAGAGAGATATTCCATTGTAGTGTACTTAGACACATTCTAGATGTGCCAACATAGAATGTACGGATTTTTTTAGCTGTGATGCTTGGCCTAATATCTGATTAGGCTGTACTTGGGAAATTCTATATCACACCTCTTTATGCAAAGGGAAATCTTGTGGGTTATCTTGTTTGCAGCTGTTAATTTTAGAAAGTCTTAATATACCATTAAATAAGGTTGCACGTTAGATTATTTATTTAATTTTATGGGGTGAAATTGGTGTCATAATTCTACAAACTAGATTCAGTTGGTCCTTTTATTTATTTCCTTCTGACGTCATTATAATTGCATGTATGTAATGTGGATATAATACTCCTTCCGTTCCAAATTGTATGTCGTTTTAGAGAAAAAAATTTGTCTTAAATTATATATCGCTTTACAATACCATTAATGTTACTTTTCCTATTATAACCTTACCTATTTATTACTATTTTCTTTCATTTATCTTTTCTATATTATTTATTAAGGACAATTTTATAAAAGAACTCATAATATCTCTTTTCATTATGACGTTTTGGGCATTTCTTAATATGTGTTAAATGCTTAAAACGTCGTATAAATTGAGACGGAGAGAGTATGATATATGAGTCAACACTTTCATTGGTATTTGTAGTAAAAAAAAACACTTTCATTGGTAATTTTTTTTTTTAGGGCAACTCTTTGATTACTTATTTAATTACTTCCTCTGTCCCTTAATATAGCCACCTATTGCTTTTTTCACATTTCTTAAGAAATGTTGTTGGTGTAGTTAATGTGTCTGTTTTATAGTACAATTTTACCAAATTACCCTCATTAAAGAGATAATGTGAAAAGTCAATTTATTGTAATTTTAGAATTAGTAGTAGTATTAAATAAGGGTATATATGAAAAATAATAATTAATGTGTGTTGTAATTTGAAAAGGGGGTTATATTTAAGGACAAATAAAAAAACAAAAGGGGGATTATATTAAGGGACGGAGGGAGTATCATTAAACTAACATATCGAATCTCCCTTCAACATATGAATCACATTAAATGCCACACAGTGTTTGGTTCACTATGCGACTTAGTCTACGTAACCTTATGTAACAAAAAAAATCCACGTATCCTTCAATCCTCCGTATGTGAATTTTATAACTTTTTTTAGGTTTGATTTTTGGATGAATATGGTTTTCTGGATTTGGTATTTGAATTTATTTAATTTTTTTTGTTTAGTTTTTACCCCTTTAGAAATCATATTCAAGTGAATTTGGTTAATTTTTTTTTGGTACACTAAAGTGAGTTTGGTTTTAATTGAGCAAATTAATTTTATGATGTTATCATCGTTTTATTAGAACTTCATATTATCAATTCTTTGATAAATTATTACTATCAGTCAAACTAGTTTTCATGTCTACAAGGTTTGATAGTTTGGCCAATGTTGTTCTGAGCTGCACATGTAACATCTTTTTGGATGTAGTTGCACATGTAGCATCTAGTCATTGTTTGTTTTAACCTTTTAGAATAAGAGAAAAATAAAAAGATGGAGATTTTCTAAATTTAGCGAATGGAAATCCAAAACAAATTGTACCAAAAACATAAAATGAAAACTCAACAAAAAATAATATTAAAGAGTAACATTAGATATTTTGATTTACCTTTGTAAGTCAAACAATTCTAGAAGCATAAAACAAATTTGAGTATGGATTATTCTGTGTATACTGTTTTTGTATCTTAAATGAATTTGAACTTGAACCACAGATTTAAAATTCCTGCGATCATATATGATTTTTAGTTTGGAATTTATTGTTTAACTTATGTTTATGTTATTGTATTCAAATATTTAACACTCAACTCATTCTAAACCAAACTCTTATGAAATAATTCAAAATCAAGCATGTATTTGGAACTGCAAACCATTTTTACATCTTGAGACATTTTCACCATAAAAACACAAGCTATAAAACTAAGTTTCTTGGTTACCGTGGTTTCTCACTATGGTTGTTGCAAACGTTCCGTGGAACAAAATGATTTTTCTATGTTTGATTTATATTTTCAAAATATGAGTTATAATGCTAACCACACACATTTTTAAACACACATCCTTATATTACTAGACCTTTTGTATAAATTTACTAGTTTTTTTTTGTCAAGTAGCCTAGTGGCTAGAGCTCACACAATTTAATTGTGGAAAAGTGGAGTGTCCGGAGTTCGAATCCTGGCCCCTGCATATAATATGCAATATCCCTATCAACTGAGCTAAGTTCACTGGGATAAAATTTACTAGATTTATTATTAGACAAACTCTTATTTATTTATCTATGAGTTTTTTTTTTGTTGACAAATCTAATATGTGCACAATTATTTATTAATAGGGAAAAAGCCTTTATATCTATAGGGAATGAGCCTGAGGAAGCGTGTATTTATTATTGAAACCTAATTGTGAAGCAAAGAAGAACTCAAGGCAATCAATATGCAGGCGAGTGATAGATTTAACATAAATTCCCAATTGGAGCATCTTCAAGCTAAATACGTTGGAACTGGACATGCTGATATCAACAGATTGTAAGTTTCTCTAAATTAATTTCCCCTCAATTTTTCATTCAATTTTTTTGTGTTTTCAGTGAATGGGCTGTTAACATTCAGCGCGATAGCTATGCATCGTATATTGGGCATTATCCTTTACTTTCTTATTTCTCTATTGCTCAAAACGAATCTGTTGGTCGACAGCGTTACACTTTTATGCAGGTATCTTTCTTTTATTCCATCTTTATTCATTTCAGCTTAGTTAAGTCATCAATTAATTATTCAAGTCCCATGAATAAAGTATTTTTGCTGAGCTATGAAGGACAGACACTCCTCGGATTATGACGCGCACGACACCGATACTTATAATTACTCTGAATTATGTAATTTTTTCAAATTATTAGTTGTGTCGACGTGTCGGTGTCCGTGTCCGTATCTGTGCTTCATAGCTGCAAAGTTATTATGATTGGAGGAATTTAAGGAAACAAAGGCATTGTTGAGTCAGTAGTGCTGCTATGGCTAGCAATAGCGAAATAGTGGAGAGGATTAGGAGTCTGCTGTGATGCTAAAGCCTGTTGCAGTGCGTTTTCCTGTAGTGCAATTTGTTGCCGCAAATAGGCGACGAGGAGACTGTTAGTACCCAAACTCTGGTCGGTTATTTGGAAATGGTAGGCTTAGCTAGAGAGGCAGACCGTGATTTAAAAATAATAGGATACTATGAGAGGGAGATCTTCAAGCAATTTGAAAGAGAATTGGGGCCTTCTGGTTGGGAAATTTGGTGACCTTCAAAGTTCATCAGCGTTCTTTCCTTTGTAATTGATTCATATCCCTATTCTTCCTAATAAAATACCAGATTTCTACCAGTGGGGAAAGGAAAGAGATGTATATTAATATTTGAGTTTAAGATGGGAACAGAGGGGCATGGAATAATAACCTCAAAGAACTTTTCCAGACTCTTTTTTGGCACCCCAATTTGGGGATTGTTTGAAAGTCATTTTCTGATTTTTCAATTCTTTTCTTTGTTTTGGAGAATTTGAGCTTAAACAATAATGCTGACGAAAATTGAGCTTAAACTAGTGACAAAAAACTTTGAAAGTCATTTTAGTCTACCAAAGATTTTTGTCACTAGTTTAGTTCCTTTTCATTGAAGTGTTACCATATTAGCTCTCTTAAGCATGGTAGTCAAAATCACTTTTTAAATCATACAATCACACAATTGTACACCTTTGCTTGCCCTCAGCGATTAAGAGTACACAAAAATCGGATTTTGTTGAAATTGGGTGGAATCGCCACTGTCAATCATTGAATTGAATGATCTGGATCTTTCTGGAGTTTTTGTGATTCTGATTAGGGGTGGTAATCGCGCAGCGCGCATGCCAGGGTTATGAAAAGAACCTGTTTTCTTCTTACGGGTTAGAAGAAAACTAGTTTAGAAAATATGGTTTTTTGGTTACAAAATGTGCTTATTAGTTAATTCTTTTAAAAGCAGGGCGACCTTTAATTATTAATTTAGTTTAGAAACAGACTTCGTGATCCTCTTTGTCCCCTGTGACCTTGTTCCCTGTGACTTTCCATCTTTCTCTGTGTCCGTCTCTGTCAAGTTCTTCCTCATCTATTTCCTCCTTATGCTGTCTCACGACCAATTCTTCTCTCTCTATTTTTAAGAGAAGGTTTAACTCACAACCCACTACAATAACATGTTTAAGAAGGATATAATTTGATGATGTCTCATCTAATAATGAATGGATTGTGACGGAAAATAATACTCCTAGTCCCATTGAACATGATGTTAATAGAGCATGAGAATGGTCATGATATGCCACCTCTAGAAGACATTGGCGATTAGGTGTTCTTGGTTGTCTTACTAATGTTAGTTGTTTTGTTTGTGACTTGTGAAGTTGTAAGTTATGAGTTTGCAAGACTTCATTTATTGACTTCCTCATGCTTACCAATTTTAATTTACATAAGTATTTTAAATGTGATTTAAGATTTTCTTTGTCTTATGCTATTTATATGGCATATATGGGTGTTACAATTGCACGATTTACGATTTTACTCCATTCCGTTTCTATGTAAAATCTCAATTTTAATTACCTTCAGAATTTTTCATCAAATAAGTTCCTCAACATTATAAAAATCCATATGGATTAAAGTGGTGACATCTCAATATTTGAGGAATTAATTTGGCGACAAAAATATTTAGAGGATGAATGCAGTGACACCCTAATCTTTGGAGAACCAAAAGGGTTTATTTTAGGGTTTTTTTTTTTTAAATGACAAATATTAGCTTGTTGTTAGTGTGGGGAGTTGAAGCGTTGAACCCATGACCTCCTTATCATTCCTGGGTTTATTCAATTTTTATTTTACATTACTTGATTGATTGAAATATGGATAGCATTCCTGATACTTTATAATCTCACCTGAATTTATTCAATTTTTATTTTACACTACTTATTGATTAGGTGTATATTCTAATTTAACAATTTCTACCTTTTGTGCAGAAAATGCTCCTGCCATGCGGTCTGGCTCCCGAAAGAGAAGAAGATTAGAATTTTCGTTGGGATCGTTTGTTGTAATCTGATTAGAATTAAAGGCTTTTGACCATTTGTTTTACTACTGTATAATCTGATCGAGGAAACAAATGTGTTTGTTTAGAGATTGTTCTATCATTGTTTTTCCCCTTCAGTTGTAGTTGCTTAACGTTGGCTGTTTTTATGGTATGGAGCTTTGTAAACTAGATCACGAGATAATGAGTTGCAGAAAAATATTGCATTTTTCATCAATCCTGTTAGACTAGTATAAATAGGGAATTAGGACAAAATACTTCCTTTATTCTAGCTAGGCATAGAAACTAGGAGGGACAATACCCTCCCAAAAGTTAACATATAAACTGATAACACAAATTCTCCAAAATGATTGAATTGATAAAGACGAGTATTTTGTTTGTTCTTATAACTTAGAAGCTGATCACGAGCACTGCCCCTCCCTCGATGTCTAGATTGGATTAGGTTCTCATAATTAGATTTTAAAAGGGTTTTAGTTTAACTGTTTTATGCTTTGATGCGCTAGGCAGTTTAATCGAGACTGAATACCATCATCATCAATGTTTTGTGGGAAATGACGGTTAATTTCAACATGCCTTTTTCTATGTCCTTGGCACTTAGCAGTGGCAATGACAGTTTTGTTATTGTCATGGACAAGTTTTACTACAATGGATTATGATTATGAGTAAATTGAGAATCCTTTTGCAAATGGCCTGGACCATTGCCTCTAAATTTTGGCACTGTTATGTGCTTAGGTAAATTGGTGACCAGTTAATCCTCATATGAGCGTATGCTACCTAAATGCTATTGCTAAATTTGCAATTTCATTATCACTCTAAAGTTTCACAAGTTTGATTGACAAAGCAATCAAATTGCTTGAACAACCCCAGTTAATTGACTTAGATCGTACGAATAAATAAGTAAAAGTACACACAAAGCAAACATAGTTCATAAATATCACAAGCATAATGTAGTTAAGTTCAAACCATTAGTAAATTGGTTGAGAGGCTTAATAAGAAGTTTAGAGAGAATACCGCATACAATATCGTCATGTCTAAACCTCTCTCTTTGAAACTAATTTTGGAGAATAATATATATGTTATCTAAGCATATTTTTAAAAAATTATTTTAGAATAAAAATTTCAATCCATATATTTCAAGTAAACTCACTTCCTGGATAAATTTAATAAATTTGAAACAATAATAATTTCATAAGTCACTAGTGATGTTCCTAAAAAAAAAAATCACTAGCTGACGTGCCAATGTATACTTTTTAATAATAAAAATTGGAATTTACCTACTGAATTGTATACAATTAATTACATTTAAATGTTTAAAAGAACACATTACAACTCTTTTTTTTTTTTGACAAAACATTACGACTCTTTTGTATGTTATGAATAACATATATAAATGAATTACACTCAACTTTTTGAACAATTTTCTCCTAAAAAAATAATTTTAAAATACATATGGTTCAAGGCTTAACTATTCCGATTAGTGATTATAATATAAAAATAAAATAAAATAATAGGTAAAAGTAAGCCAGGCTCAAGGGCCAAGGGCCCTGAAACAATACAAGTCTCTCTATGTCCTTCGGTGTTTGCATTGAAGACAAGTTGCACAAATAGATGATTATGAAGACACAACAGGTGCTGAGAATGCTTTTGCAAGAGTAGTGTATCAGTACCTATGGTATAATAATGTTGTGTTTTGCATTGAATATTAATGATTTTGTTCTTATACGAATTCAGAATCGGGGACCCGAGATTGGTTATTGTATGAACAAGGTGTGCCAAATTATGTCCCAACTACTGCATTTGCAATCTCATTGAAATGTTGTCAAAAGAATTCTTTGATATCTCAAAGGGACCACTGATTTTGGTCTCGTTTAGCAGCCAGCAAACTTGCCTCAGTGTCCCAGCATTTTGTAATGTTAATTGGACTTATGATAGTGATGATAGAAGGTCCACACTCCACATCCAGAGCCTGGAGCCATGCAATTTCTTCTCATATTACTTACTGTCACAACAATCAAAGCACAGTTGCTTCTACATGAGCTCCAAGTTCAGATATCTACAACCATTACTTAATGTGACTCAAATCACAGTTGCTTTGAGTCACACACAACCTGGTTCTCCATTCTACATAAAACAAGGAACTGAGCATTTTTTAAACTGCTAATTTCTTTAAATCAAAACACATGGAGAAAAATCAAAGAACATTGACTGCTGGTTGATCAAAACAATATCAAAACCTTGACAGCTGAACCAGGACGATGTTGCACGGTACAAAACCAGAAACAAGAGATTCGTGTCAAATGCAGAACAAAAATATCACAGCTGAGTTCACTGCCCCTTTATCATGCAGCACTTTTTGCTCAAACTGGGATTTTACAAGTACCGACATTGAAATAATCAAAAGGATTCAGCTTTTGACGATCCACGTGCTTACAACTGTGGGCGTTCAGTAAAGACAAAATACTATGCTTACAATTGGAATCGAAAGAAGAACAATATACAATAGAAAAGAGAGAAAAACATGGAAATAAAAATGGTAAAGAACGATACATATGATAAATGTTTCTTTTTCATACACATGTGATGGTTATTATAATATAGGAAATGGACACACCTATTTGTATTGAAATGACTTCATAAGTCATAGAATTCATCTTGGTAATAAAATCATAAACTCTAACAGTATATCCATAACCCTCTCGAGTGAAAGCTTTAAACAAATTCTTAATTCGGCCAATAGGAAGAAGATTTATTTTTACAAATTGCCACCTCACAACAGAAAGGCTCCCCTTTAACACCCATATCTTCAATTGTTTGGGCGTTTAAACCAAAACAGTCTAGTCCGTTGTCATTTATCCAAATTCCATAATATGAGTAACCGTATGGTTGTCAAGAATAATATGCTTATGTAAAAATTGTTGCAGGTGAATACAATTATACCACTTTTTTTCTTCCATAAATGAGGATCCACATAAAAAATCATTTTATATTATTAGTTAACATGTATAACAGTTCAACAGAGATGCCAACACTATGGCCATAGAAAAATTTGGTATAATTATGACGGTAATTTTTGGATTCATGCAGCCGACCCCAATTAATAGGATAATGTTTGGTTGTTGTATTCTTCACCAAGACTTAGAGAGGCAAAGACAATATAAATAGGAAAATGCCCCCGTTGTCTTATTGAGTCGTGGACTGAATATCTCATTACAATTCTAAACAAAATTCTTCTACAAAACACTGCTTGTGCCCGTCTATATTTTATTAGTTGCCTACTTCTGATCAATGAGGTAAAACAAGCCAACAACAACATATATCTACAGCCATGCATAATGGAACTGCTATGAGGTGGAAAAAATCATCTACCAGATAGCAGAATGTGAGCAGTAGAGAATTCCAATTATCGGTCTACTCTATCGCACATGTGTTAACTGCGATTTGCTGTATAATAGTCAAATCCACGACATACATGTATCTTATCCTTAAAATTGCGCAGTTATCAACAGATAATAAGATATTTGATTCATTACAATGGCAACAGTTTCCAAAATGTACACTATTTCTACAGGAAAACTGAGGGCATTCAGTAAAGACAAAGAACCATGCATGCAATTGGAGTCAAAAGAACAATATGCGGTAGGAAAGAGAGTAGAGCATTGAAATAAAGGAAGGTTCATATCATAAATGTATTACAAGAAAACAGCAAGCCCATTTCTACTGAAACGGCTTCAGAACATTCAACTTGGAAATAAAATCTTAAATCCTAACAACAACAGTACTCATAAAGCTCTTGAGTGAACGCTATAAACTTTGGATACAGAAACACCTAACTCCTAATTCGGCGAAACGAACGAAGGTTTAGCTTATAAATTGCAAAGTGACAACAAAAATACTCCCCTTTAACACCCAGATCTTCAATTGTTTGGGTATTTAAATCAAAACAAGCTATTTCATTGTCATTTTTTATAAAGAATATATCACCTTTTTTTCCTGCTCCAACAGGACGCTCCACGCTAGGCAAGGGTCCGACAATAAAGAGTTTAGTCCATGATTCTCTAACACCAAGTTCACCCAAAACATAAATGTGAAAAGAAGCTGTCTTTACATGCTTTGAGATCAATGCAACAAACCCATTTAACACCACCAAGTCAAAGTATCTATTCACCCACTCGTCAGGATCACTTTCTCTCTTCACCCACTCATCAGAA
>Ga0209282_1001798_pt1 | contig 12033 bp, 10 predicted proteins | sample Mtrugardesep15_FD_187529 | JGI IMG/M metagenome (GOLD analysis project Ga0209282, IMG submission 187529) | Root nodule microbial communities of legume samples collected from California, USA - M. trunc garden sep15 (SPAdes) (version 2) | ecosystem: Host-associated > Plants > Roots > Nodule...
CCACAAAATTACTCTTCCCCTTTATCTTATTATTTCTAATAATTATATTCTTCCACCACTTAGAATATTAACACACCAAATAATGCACATAATAATATATTTCATCAAAATATATATATTATCAATCAAAAAATAACACACTAAAAATACAATAAATTAATAAAATAATAAATAAGAAACTTGGGCGTTACAACCTCGAAGAGGTAAGAAAGAAAGAATTGCTAAATAGTATGAACTTGGTTTATACATTGGTTTATACATTAGGCCGTAAAGAAGCTATATCCTTAATGGATGCTAAAATATGGCAAGAAGCAATAAACGATGAAATAAATTTTCTAGGGTCTAGCGAAACATGAGACTTAGTTGACTTGCCTCATGGTTGCAAACCAATCGGTTCTATTTGGATTTTGGGAAAAGGAACTAAAACTTGATGGTACAGTTGATGAATACAGGGCTCTCCTTGTAATCAAAGGTTTTAGACAAAGAGAAAAATATAGACTTCGTCGATACTCATTCACCAATCACTAGAATCATATCCATAAGAGTACTAGTCCTTTTAGCCGCTGTTCATAACTCAATAGTACTCCAAATGGATGTGAAAGTTGCCTTTTTTATGGTGAACTAGAAGAAAAAATCTATATGAAACAACCTAAAAGTTTTTCAATTCATTGACAAGAAAACAAGGCATGTAAGTTAGATAATTCTTTGTGAGGTCTAAAATAAACTCCTAAGGAATGACATGAATTTTTTTGACATTTTAATGCTATCGAATGAGTATAAAGTGAATGAAAGTGACAAATGTGTTTACCACAAACATGGAAATAATATTTGCACGATCATATGTCTCTATGAACACGACTTGCTCATATTTGGTTTAAAGATTCATGTTATGAATTATGTGAAATAATTGTTTATTAACAACATTGATAAGAAAGAGCTAGAAGTTGAAGTAATTCTTGGTTTCAAGATTACTAGATCAGAAAAGAGAAACTTTTTTGATGAATCTCACAAAGTTGAGAAGATCTTAAGGAAATGTGATTATTTAACTGTAAACATGAAAACATATATTATGATCCAAGCGTAAGAACACTTGAGATGAAGTTAGACATATAGAATATGTGAGCATCATTGGCAGTCATTAGATATGTCATTGAATGTATTAGACTCAACGTTCGTCACGTCGTGAGACTTTTGTTCAAGTTTACCAGTAGACGCATTGACATGCTATTGAAAGAGTTATGAGGTGTCTTACGAAGATTATAACTCTAGAATTACATTATGAGAAGTATCCTATTGTACTTGAATGGTACAAGATACTAAACAAAACATCCTTCAGATGAGTCTTAAGCGACCATTGGCTACACATTGAGCATCATTGGAGGAGTTATTTGTTGAAACAAATAATATTGACTCAACCCACTATAGAGTGTATCTCGGATGAGAACACTAGAGAAAACTAGTAAAGAAGCAAGTTGATAGGATTCTTGCTAGCTGAGAACCCTTAGTGGGTGAAACTGTTGCAAGAAGTGTTATTTCATTATGATAGTACTGCAGCTATTACAAAAATTGAGAATCGTTACTACAATAGAAAGAGACGATAATTAAGACACAAACACAAAAATGATTAGAGAGCTAGCTACTCTCAAAAGGAACGGTCAAAGTAGATCATGTATGTGTGGATAAAGAATTAGTTAATCCTTTGACGAAAGGAATTACTAGAAAGAAAGTCCTAAACACATCAAATAGGATGAGACTAATGTCTAAAGGTCAGAAGTGATGGTAACTCGACCTACATGACTGGAGATCCAAAGAAATAGGTTCAATGGGTAATAACAAGTCACAAGTGATAGAACATGCTATGATAAAAGTAAGAAAGCATAATTCCTGCAGTGACAGAAGGATGAGATAATAGAAACTCTTAATGAGATATATACTCTACGTGGAGTGGAGTACATAGCTACATGAGTACTCTTGATAGACTCACATATACAAATGTGAAACTAAGTCTGCTTCCTATGGAATTCAGGGTAGAATACCTGGAGTGTTCGTTAAAACTGGGATAGACGTGCATGGCCATAAACGCATGGGCTTTTAGAATAAACCTTAGGAAAAGGTTTGTGTGCGGGTTCTATGTCTGACATAGAGTTCAATGATGTAAGCAACTCTTGTAAATCGGAATATTATCCTTTATGCAAAGGTTCAAGTTGTAGGCGACACCTTTGTTTATTAGCAACCTTATAGAAACGTTTTGACGTTATTATTGAAACCACTTTTTAAATTCAAGTGGGGGATTGTTGGAACATTGGTGTGATGTCGGAAGTAAACTTGGAGGATTAAATACCAAGTAATTATACTTTGATCTAATGTTGTGTGAATTGAAAAACTAGAATGTGGGGTCCCACATAAAATAGAACACACACATTAGTAGTGTTTAAATTGTGGTATTTAATTTTAAATACTTGATAATGTAAAAATAATAGTAATTATTATTTTTATTCGTGAATATCACTTCCCATAAATTTAGCTTCTGATAAGAATAAGAATAAGAATTTAATTGAATTTCTTATATTTCCTTCATCCAAATCCAATGAGTTTGTTTCCTCCACTTTTGTGGATTTGTTTCTTTTGATCTTATCCACAAAGTGTTGTTGAACTGATTAATGGATAAGTTTCCTTTTGATATTATCCATTAGAGTAGTTACAAAATCTATATATAAATAGAGGACTCCACTCAGTTCAAAATACATCAAAGAGTTTCATTGAGTTGTAGAGAACTCTTTCTCTCTTCTCCCTTTCTTGACTTGTATTGACGAGTCTTTCTTCTCTTCATCTCCTTTTTTCGGTCCCTTCGGAACTAAGAGTGTTCTTAATACCATAGTCCCTTTTTGGTTTAATGTCCCTTCGGAATTAAGAATGGTCTTAAAAACATAGTCCCTTCGATAATATAAGTCCCTTCGGAATAAAGGGTACTATTAAGATCATAGTCCCTTTTGGAATAATAATGTCTCGTCGGAATTAGGAATGATCTTAACGGTATATAAATATTCTTTCAATATTTTTTCTATTTGAGGAGAAATTAAAAAGTCGAAATGGTGGTATCACCATATTTGAATGGTTGTAGTGCCATATTGATATTTTGGAGAAATTAAAGTTAGAATGGTGGAAACAACATATTTGAGTGGTCTTAGCACCATAACAGAATGGTAACAATATCATATTAAAGTGGTTTCAGTATTAAATAGTGGTCTTAGTACCATATTTGAGGGTGTAATTCTCGAACGATTTTCTACAGTGCAGTAGTTAATCACACAGTTGTAGTTGGGCTTGTTTTATCCTGGAGGCGGCGTGGTTGATAATTTGTCTTGCACAATTTTGGGCAGTGCCATGAAACGTCTTAAAGAGAGCGACCTGGTCGTGACTCAACCTAGTGACAACTTCGTTAGAAAGTAAAATTTAAAAAATTAAAATACAAGAGTTTGAAAATCCAAAAACAACGTGTTAATACAAAGGAAATTAAAGGAATTGTTGAATGAATACGTTGGGTTAACTGGATCAGGAGATCTAGATTCTTTCTCATAGTCGTCTGATTTTCCAGGCAATTTCCACCGACATTAATAACAATATTCATGAGATACACTACGTTTGGAAAAAAAATTAAATATATTTTTTTGGGAGGAATACTAATTGATGTACAAATAGAATAAAACTCAACAACATGGTGGTTAGTCCAAAAATATGTCGCACTGTTGATAGACTTACGATAGTAATAGTACTTTCGAGTGATACCAACATCATAATCCAGAATAAAGTGGGAAAGTGCTCTTGAATAATTTTCTTCTTCCATCATTATTGCATCAAAGAAGACTATATAGAGTCTTTTCTATCCTAGCTTAATGGATCTCTTGACACATTTCTCAAGATCTTATAAGAACGATAACAAAATCTCTATGACATTGTATAAACATATTTAGTTTGCGACAAAGAAAGAGTCGTTGTTGAAGTTTGATCAAATCACCAATGATCTGTTGCTTGATTTGATTAATGTCCTATGAAGGAATAATTTGAAATTCATTTCTTGTATAGAAAATTAAGCAGCGTATACACAGATGTAGCTTGTACTATTGCAGACATGAGAGTAGAGTAGTGGAGTAGTTGTTGTACAATTGTATTATGTTCTTTTTCCTGCACTCTTCAGTGGATAAGCATCCAATGCCTTCAAATTTCTCTGAAATAGTTGTTGCTCTAGGCTTCTATTTCTTCTGCAAACTTGTGTCTTCAAATAACAAACTTTAACTAACTCCAGCTTCTTGACTTCAGACTCTGATGAACTTCAGATTCTGATGGTCTTCAGACGCTTGATGACATTAGACTCTGATGGTCTTCAAACTCAGACTTGCAACATCAGTTTCCTTTGAAAATTCCATTGCTCTCTTTTGTTCTTCTAGAACTAAATCTTGATTTAAATTTTTAGTTTATGGTCTTGCACACTTGAACAAATATTAGCATATCCAATTGACTTTATAATGCATTATTATCATTAAAACTTAAGGTGTTAATGTTAAACATGTTTTGTTCTAATGTATCTTTCTTTGAGTTGGATGGTACCTTTAATTTCTATTTTTTTTAAGATATGATATTATAATATATAGATTAGTTTGTTCATAACTGGGAGTTGAGTCTAAGGGAATATGTTATACTCTCCCTGCATGGTGAATCTATGCAACACACAAATATTCCAAAGAACTTCATGTGCGGAGCTTTAAGAAGTGGATTAAGAATCCATTGCACGAGAGCTGGTCTCCAAAGTTTGAAAGTCCACCCCAAATATTTCTGCATAGTGAGAGCTAGTCTAGATTGTAGCAACCAAAATTGTTGCATCCACTTTATCTACCCATAAGCAGTGGCGGAGCCAGGAATTTTATAGAGCCTGGGCGAAAAATTTATCGCAAATTCACATATGACATAATATATATAAATAGTCACAAATCAAATTGATTGTCATTTTTTCTACAAAAGTACAGTTTGAACTAATTAAGAGAGATGAAATATAACCTGTAAATAGCGTGCTAAATAAAATTAGGAGGTAAATGCCCTTTCCGAGACCTCTTTCCGGTGAATGTTCGAATAATATCAACATCATCAAGTGATTTGAATATCTCCCGCTCGGTGTAACATATCATCAAGTCATTTAACCACACATTGTTGATCTTGTTGCGCAATTTACTCTTGATAATCTTCATTGCTGAAAAAGCTCTTTCAACGGATGCTGTCGACACCGGCAATATCAAAGCCAACTCAATGAGTTTGTAGACCAATGGAAATACCAAATGTTTCTCAGTTTTAACCATCTTCATAGCCAAACTTTGAACATCTTCACAAGAAGAAAAGGAAGCATGTCTTTTCACTTGAAGTACATAAGTGTCAAGTTGCTCCCTTATTGTTCCACGGTCATCATCAGAAAAGTCTGCATGATAAATATCAGCAAGACGAGCAAGCTTATCAACATCAAACTTGAAGAAAGAGTTCTTGGGGTCAAGACATGAGAAACAATCAAGCACAATGTTACTTCCTTCACTAAAGCGATGATCCATCTCCACACATATTTTGTCAATAGCAACATAAAAAATCTCGGCCCGGTAATGGTGAAGATTAGTGACAGTCCTCCCTTCTAGTCTTGAACGACCCCGAACCGGTATTTCTTCATCCATATTTGGCACCGGAATACCTTTAGCAACACAAAATTCTTGTACATTAACAAATCACTACAAGAAAAGAAGCATTTTGCGACACTTTCTTTGCGACCCTTGTCTCTGAACCGTCGCAGAATATACTTTTGCGACGGTTACTGCGGCTGGTAGGCTCAACAGTCGCAGGTTTTTTTGGCTTTTTTCAAGAGCGCGTTCACATTAATAGGTACTTGCCAAAATATTTTGTCTATCCCGCTTTCTTAATTTCAGCCTCCCTCCCACAACTTCCAAACCCTAAAACTCAATTTTATTCCTCAATCTCACTTTCCCCAATTTGAAACCTAAGTCTCTACATATCTCAATCTCACTCCCTGTTCCCTTCAATCTCACCATCACCAAACCTCAATCTCACTCCCATCAGTCTGAATCGAAGCTTATATTCGTCACTCAACCCTCAATCACCAACCCTCAATCGGTTCACTTTTCCTCACTCAATCGAAGCTCTACTCTTCGTTTCTTTCTTCCAGTCTCAAACGATGCTTTGATCGGTTTGGATTCACTCAATCGAAGCTTAATTTGTTCGGTTCAAATTCACTCAATCAAAGCTTTGGTCTTTGTTTCAGATTCACCACCTCTTCCTCCTTTTTCGTTTCAGATTCAATCGAAGCTTAATGTGAAACCATTGTTGTTCGCTTCCTCACTGTTTCTTTCTCCACCTCTTCCTTTTTTCAGGTTATGATTTCACTCTCAGTTCACCATTTTCCTTTTCTAAATTATAATTTATTATAATTTTTTTGTTTATTTAAGAATTTTATTCTTTACATTTTATGCTTTTTCTGTTGATTTAAGTGTTTTATTGTTAATTTCTTGATTTTTTAAGTGTGATTCCTTGATTTCAGATTTGCTTGTGTTATTTCTCAGTTGGTGCATTCAGGTTTGGCCGTCGGGTGTCGCCGTCATCCACCTTCTCAAGGTAAACCGTTCTCTTGACCTATCTTACTCTTAGTTGTGATTTTGATAAATTTTTCTTAACTTTGAATTGAATACTTGTAATTAGCTTTGTGTGCTTGTTAATAAAGATTATAAGATCTTATTGTTAATGATTCTTGGTGTGTTTGATACTTTGACTTTGTTAATGATTTTTAGTGTGTTTGAAATGTTAGAGATGTTAATGAATGTTAGTGTGTTTGATACTTTGACTTTGTTAATGACTTTTTTGGTTGATTTAGTTTTGGTACTAAATTGCTTCGGTTTAGTTTTGGGTATAAGTTGCTTCAATTTTTTTTTAGAGTTTGACTTAAACTCATTATTTGATATGACAATAACTCAGTTTTTCTTATACGGTAGTATAAGTATTGTGTTTTTGGGTGCTTGAAAGTGTTCATCACTTGACCTCTTCTCTTCAGTAATATCATTATTTAATACTTAACATTCTGTGATTGTTGGCTTATAATTATAATCTTGTGGTACTAGTAGGAGCAAACAGTGTTAAAAGAACTCTTAGTTACCTTTGAAATTAATAGCTAAGAATGTTGGTGTTAATGGCAGTGTTGTGACTGAGAATGTCAATAAATCATATAAATTTGGGAATTCCTTGTTATTCGTTTTGCTGGTGTAGCATGAGTATTTACTCTATTGTAATGTGAAATAGTTATAAGCTTATTGGATTAACTTGGTTTTATCCTATCTTGAGTTAATCATTTGGTAGAGATCATTAAGGTATTGATTTGAAATACAATTAAATGGAAAATGAAGAACTTGAAGTTGGGTTTATAGGGAATTTATTCTAACAGCTTGATTTTTTATTTTACTTTTTTGTTTTTGAATTTCTTTTTGTTACAGGGAGAGGTTAATCATGGCAACTGCAACCATGGCTACTGCAGCAGCTCAAGTGTACTACACATTGAGCAAGAAATTGAACTCCCAAAGCACAAATGGTGATGCCTGTGAAAGTAGTAGTGGTGCACCAACTAATGTGTGGTTCTGCATTGGGGATTTACATTTGGCATTAGCTTTCTTCTCAAGAGGCAGGTAATGACATAAGGATTTTGGTTATTTATTGTTTCCTGTTTTTAAGAAACTTAAATGACATGACTAACATTAGAGTTTTGTGTTTGCAACTACTAACCTTGATAACTTTTGAAGTATATGATAGGATATATAAAACTTAAATACAATTGGAGGATTCAATTGTAGGATAAGTATGTTGGAACACTTAATGAATAAATGACAATGAACTTGTTGAATCATGGCGTGAAACATTACAACAGTTTAAGAAGTATAACTCTGCTTCCGAAGAGCAACAATAAATTATTATTATTATTAAGCTTTTTGATTTGATTTGATTATTCTGTTATGCATGCTTGCAGTCAGATGAGGATATAGCTTTGAAGCAACAACTACTTTGTATGTTGAAAGGGTTCAGGATTCTAACCAAGAATTACAAAAGCTTGCACTTGACAACATGAGGTAGTTATCTAGCTAGGTTTTTGTATTGCTTTCTATTCTTCAACAAATATATAGGTTTTTTATATAGAAACTGAGCGGCGAGATGTTTTGCTTTGTTTTGTTTTGTATTGTAGGCATGAAATTCATAATTCAACCAGCTCCATGACTTTAGTTCCCAAGCTATTAAAATTTCTAAGCCCACATTATGCCACTCTTCAGACATATTATCATACTATGCCTGAATCAAGTTACTTAAAAGGTATTATTTATAACATTCTCCAGCCTTGTTTTGCTTGAAGACGTACTTAGCAGACATTTTATCAGTTTTAGCCATGTCGTCTGACGGACATTAACTTGTGAGTTTTCTGTTATTGTAAATATTTTTAACTCATACTGATCATGAATCTTAGGGTCTTATTTCTCTGTTCTTGATGCCTCTGCTTGCACCAAAGTTTTTGTCTGTTGTTGAGGATAGCAGCAGATGCGGTACCGATAGAAGTGCATGGATCTTGTTTGTGCAGTCAGATATATCTATTGTAATGAGGCTCTTCAACTTTTCCGGCCAACAATATTTGGGAATATTACTTAATCTAATTTTTGGGAATATTGTTTTGAATAATTACCCACTAGTGTATTGGTTTTTCAATGTTTAAATTATGTACCTTATATATTGTTTTGATTGTTACTCTTGAATTATATGAATGAGATTTTGATATTTTTAGTTATATATTTATTTATTTTAAGTATTTATTAATATATTTATTTAAATTGGCAACAAAAACTGCCCCATTCAATTTTTTTTTATTTTAAAAACTAAACATTTGCGACTGTTGTAAGGGGTCGCAAGCCCCTTCAAAACTATGTGAAAACTCTTCATTTGCGACTGTTGTGAGGGGTCGCAAGCCCCTACAAAACCATGTGAAAACTCTTCATTTGCGACAGTTGGAACTGTCGCAACACCTTTTGCGGCAGTTGGTGTGACTGTTCTATGAAGGGTCGCAAAAGACAGTTGCGACCCCAACATTTGCGCCTGTTGGGGAACAGTCGCAAATATACATTTGCGACCCTTCTAACAGTCGCAATCAGCAATTTTAAAAGTCGCAAAATGCAGTTTTTCTTGTAGTGAATAAATTATCCCAACCACTATCTCTCAATGCGGCCAACCGAGCTTTGACGACATTAATTAAATCCATGGCAAGCACAATGTTAAGATCTTTTCTTTGCAAGATTTTTGAAAGCTCATTTGTGATACCAAATAACTTTAACATTAACTTCAAAATGAAAGCAAATTTAAAGCTCTCCATTTTTTCTATCAAACCTGCCGCTTGAGATGGTCCACGTCCATCTTCATGAACCATACTAAGAACCACTAACACAGAGGACCACATCTGATCCAAACGAAGCAAGGTAGTATGATGTGAACCCCATCTAGTATCACCGGGTCTAGCGAGAGTAGATGATTGGTTCTTGCCCCTTCCTGTAGATATCTCACCACTCTCAAGTCTATCCAAAATATCTTGGTGTTGTGTCTCCGTCAAAGCATCCCTTCTCTTGCAAGATGTGCTAGATGTTGTTACAATCAAGGAGATGTACTCAAAAAAATCATTAATAGATGAGCAACTACTAGCAACGGACACAATCACCAATTGCAAGCGGTGAGCATAACAATGGACATAGAAAGCATAAGGATTTTCATCTAGGATCTTTCTTTGCAAACCATTAAATTCACCTCTCATATTTGAAGCCCCGTCATATCCTTGCCCTCGTATCCTTGAAATAGATAACTTGTAACGATCAAGAATATCGTAAAGAGCATTCTTTAGTGCCTCGGAAGTAGTATATTTGACATGTTGTAGAGCAAGAAATCGTTCCACAACTTCCCCTTTGTCGTTCAAGAACCTAGAAAACAAATTCAACAAGGTTATACTAAGGTATAGAGAAAATACATAGCTCTTGTAAATGTGCAATGGTTATATAGCTTCCTGACAATACTATGCTAGATCCGTAAACAATAGTTTGCTTGGTCTATATGATCAATGTTTACAAGTACGCACGTTCACATGGTTCTACAGTCTCACATTCACATGGTCTGTATGATCAATGTTATATTTTATTATTACTAATGCACATATCAGGAAGAGCTATATTTACATGTCTTCTGTAATTTTTGCACATATCAGGAAGCTATATTTTATTATTACTAATGACATTGCTTCTATTTCAGGAAGCTATATAACCATTACTAATGCCATTGCTCTTCATCCTTATGTCATTACTAATGCCATATCAGGAAGCTATATAACCATACATTTAAGCTATTGAAACACAAAACAAAATGAGGAAAATACAACTACTAACTAACCTTAACATTACCGCCATTTGCTCTTTGATGGATATATCACGTGACTCATCAATAAGCACAGAGAATTGTCTATCACCAAGCTCTTCCATAATCACCTGCATAACTTCATGTGCACAACACGTTGCAAGCTCCTTTTGAATATCACCGGAAGTCATTTTGCAATTTTTTCCACCACGGTCAAAAGCATCTCTCACTTGTTCATTATTTGATTTTACCCAATCTATCATCTCTCTAAAATTGCCCTTGTTTAGAGAATTAGACTTTTCGTCATGGCCTCGGAAAGCAATGCCTTGTGATACGAGATATCTAGTACAATCTAGAGCACAAGTCAAACAGATCTTATACAATTCTTCTGATTCCCTAGTTGCTCTAGCAAACTTACTTGTCACACTTTGTCTTTGATTCTTATAATCATCATAGTGCTTGATACATTTGTTGTGCATACTATCATGACCACCAATATGTTCTTTCAAGGCTTTAGATGCATGCTTCCAATCTTTAAATCCGTCTTTGGTGAAAACTTCATAACCAAAGTGCTCAGCCCTCCCGGGTTGCTTAAAGAGAAAACAATAAAAACAATAAGCTGCATCCTTTAACTCACTATATTCAATCCATGTATACTTGTTAAACCATAATTTAGAAAATGCTCTTGTATCACTCCCAAATGAAGTACGAGGAAAACTTGTTAATTTTGGTTGCATTGGACCCTTCAATACATATGCCCTCCTCACATCGTCTTGAATATCCGGAGCATACAAATGAATTTGTTTCCTAAGACCTGGATCACGCACAATCTCATTCGGATTAAACTTATTGGCCACATTAGGCGGTGGTTCTTCTACTTCGGCTTCCAGTTGGACAACATTCACATTCTCAATAATTGCTCTATCTACAAAAAACCTCCTGATCTTTGCAGACTACAACTCTACAAATAAACAAAAATGTTAAAGCATTCAATCTCGAATCATTGCAAATAGAACATGCATGACTCTAATAGCTAAAGTGGAATGAGCAGATGTGCAGACATTAAAACAGAGTATAAGCAGAGAAATGCCAACATTTTTTAACACCAATTTTTACAAAATCACATTTTTTAATTAATCAATTCATTAACCCCAAATCATCAACCATTAACACCAATTCATCAACCATTAATCAATTTTTCAATTACAAAATCACAAATAATCAATTTTTCTAAAACCCTAAAACAACTAAACAAGGAAGGAGAAGAAGAGATTACCTTTAGAGTGAATGACAAGAGATTAGCAATCAGAGAAGAGATTAACAACCATAGCTATTGAAGAAGAAAAAATACAGATATGAGAGAGGCAGAGAGCGATAGCAGCTGAGAAGCGGGAGAGAGTCAGAGAGCTTCTTTCTTTTCCTGTGTTAAGCGCGCGTTTTGTTTGTGAACTTAAAGAATTTGCCCAATATTTTTTTGTAGTGTGTTAATGGGCTTTTGGTTGGGCCTAATATGGAAAAAAAATCGATCGAGCCCGGGCGACCGCTCGGGGTCGCCGGGCGGTGAAATCGCCA